>QWCE01001011.1_pt1 | contig 46569 bp, 59 predicted proteins | sample 1972531 | NCBI WGS metagenome assembly QWCE01 (sample SAMN09866716, study PRJNA288562) | Human gut metagenome isolate term4_stool, whole genome shotgun sequencing... | reverse complement strand
AGGCGTAGAAATGTTCCACAAATCACTAGCCCAAGCAGAAAGTGGAGACAACGTAGGAATCCTACTAAGAGGCGTACAAAGAGACGAAATCTCAAGAGGTCAAGTACTAGCAAAACCAGGCAGCGTACACCCACACACAGAATTCGAAGGTCAAGTATACGTACTAACCAAAGAAGAAGGTGGACGTCATACCCCATTCTTCAGTGGATACAGACCACAATTCTTCTTCAGAACAACAGACGTAACAGGTGATATCCAACTAGAAGACGGCGTAGAAATGGTAATGCCAGGAGACAACGCAACATTCAAAATCACCCTACAAAAACCAATCGCTCTAGAAGAAGGTCTAAGATTCGCAGTAAGAGAAGGTGGAAGAACAGTAGCATCTGGAGTAGTAACAAAGGTTGTTAAATAATCTGTGTTATTACACTAAACAATAAACATCAAAAAGAGTAGACAAATTGTCTGCTCTTTTTTTCGTATAAGCTTTATTGTAATCAAATTGACAAGGTCAAGGATTAAGTGTTACACTACTAACGGAGGTTACTATGTCATATATGTTAGATAAATTTTTAGATTATGTAAGTTACGATACACAAAGTGACGATAAAAGCTCCTCTTGCCCATCAACAAAAGGACAATTGGAATTAGGAAAAAAATTAGTAGCAGATCTTAAAGAAATTGGCATTGAAAATGCAGTGCAAGATGAAAATGGATATATTTATGCTTCAATTGATGGAACTATCAAAGATGCTCCCAAAATTGGACTTATAGCTCATATGGATACAGCCTTAGAGCTAAGCGGTAAAAATGTTAATCCACAAATAATAGAAAATTATGATGGAGACGACATAATTCTTAACGAAAAATACAAATTAACCAATGAAGAATTTCCGTTTTTAAAAGATTTGACTGGTCATAAATTAGTTACAACAGATGGCACTACCTTACTTGGAGCTGATGATAAGGCTGGTGTTTCAATAATTATGACAATAGCCAAGTATTTTATGGAAAATAGGGACTTAAAATTTGGAGATATAAAAATCGCTTTTACACCAGATGAAGAAATCGGGAGGGGAGCAGACTTATTTGATGTAAAAAGATTTGGTGCTGACTTTGCTTATACAATTGATGGTGGGCCAGTAGGAGAATTAGAATACGAAAACTTTAATGCTTGTAGCGTTAGTGTTGATATAGAAGGTAAAGCTGTTCATCCAGGTTCTGCCAAAAATGTTTTAATCAACGCACTTTTACTTGCCATGGAATTTAATTCTATGTTACCAGTTAACCAAAGACCAGAATATTCTGAAGGATATGAGGGTTTTTATATGCTTCAAGAAATAAATGGAACTGCAGCAAGTGCTAAGATGGATTATATAGTTAGAGACTTTTTTAAAGATTCTTTCCAATCCAAAAAAGATTTGCTAAATGAAATAGGCGATTTTTTAAATAAAAAATACGGACATGTTATAGATATTACTATTAAAGATTCATATTATAATATGAAAGAAAAAGTTCAACCACATATGGAAATTGTGGAATTGGCAAAAAATGCCATAGAAAATGTTGGACTTACACCAATTATCAAGCCTATCCGCGGTGGTACAGATGGAGCGAGCCTATCATATAAAGGTCTTCCAACACCAAATTTGTTTACAGGTGGGTATAATTATCATGGAAGATATGAGATAGTTTCTGTAGATTTGATGGAAAAATCTTACGAAGTTATTAAAAATATCATAATAAATAATGCGAAAGGAAATAATTAATGGAAAATTTACAACCTCAAAGAGTATTTTATTATTTTTCAAAACTAATGGAAATACCAAGAGTAAGTCATCATGAAAAAGAAGTTTCAGATTATTTAATAAAAACTGGCAAGGAATTGGGCCTTTTTACTTATCAAGATGAAAATTTAAACGTTATTTTAAGAAGAGATGCAGCTAAGGGCTATGAAAATGCACCAAAAGTTATACTCCAAGGTCACATGGATATGGTTGGATCAAAAACAGAAGATTCCACTCATGATTTTACCAAAGATCCTATAATTCCAGTAATTTATGGAGATTATCTAAAAGCTAAAGATACAACGTTGGGAGCAGATAATGGTATAGCAGTTGCAATGGGTCTTGCTCTATTGGAAGATGAAAATTACAAGGGCCCACAACTAGAATTAGTTGTCACAACTGATGAAGAAACTTCTATGTCTGGCGCCCTAGCTTTAGCAGATGATGTCTTAGAAGGGGAATATCTAATAAATTTGGATTCTGAAGAAGAAGGAATACTCACAGTTGGCTCTGCTGGTGGGATAACATTTTTTGTAAGCCAAGAAATTGGAGAATTAAACGAAAAAGAAGGATTTGAAATTAAATTATCAGGACTTTTAGGTGGACATTCTGGTATGCAAATCCATGAAAAAAGAGGAAATGCAGTAAAAATCCTAGGTCAAATCTTAGAAAAAATTGAAGATGAAATAAGCATTGGAGAATTTACAAGCGGAACTTTTGACAATGTAATCCCATCTACCGGCAAAGTTTTGGTTTTTGATACAAGTTTAGAAAAAATTGAAAAGGCAAAAGAAGAAGTTTTAAAAGAAAATTCTGATTTGCTTGGAAATTTACAAATAGCAGTTAAAGAAGCTAAGGGAAAGGCTTATAGCAAGGACTTTAGCAAAAGAGTAATAAAAATGGTTAATACTATGCCTACAGGCGTAAATACTTTTATGAAAGATGGTAAGACTGTTGAATCTTCAGACAACTTAGCTTTAATCAAAGAAGAAGATGGAAATCTAAAAAGCGAAATTTCTCTAAGATCTTCAAACCATGAAGCCCTTGATGAATTAAGAGAAAAAATAGGAAAAATCCTAGATGAAAATTCTTTAGCTTACACAATTGGCGCAGTTTATCCAGGTTGGGAATATAATGAAAACTCAAAACTTAGACCACTTGCAGAAAAAGTTTACAAGGAAATGGAAGGCAAAGAATTTGATACAATTGTAATTCACGCAGGTCTTGAATGTGGTTGCTTCTATGAAAAATATCCACACTTAGATATAATATCAATTGGACCAAACATTTCTGGCGCCCACAGCCCAGAAGAAAAGCTAGAAATCAAATCTTGCCAAAGAATTTTTGCTTACGTTAAAAAACTTTTAGAAGAAATTAAGTAAAATTATAAGAACATAGGCCTATAATAATAGGACTTATGTTCTTTTTTTGCTAAATTTTCTTTAATAGATAATTTATTTACAATTCTTTATAAAACATAACAAAACCAGTATAATGTTATTCTTGGAGGTTTTATGAGTAAAAAATCAATTACAATAATGTTAGCTTATGTTGGAGTTGTAACAGGGGCTGGTCTTGCTTCTGGTCAAGAACTCTTGCAATATTTTGTTTCTCTAGGAATTCCTGGTCTTATCGGTATAGGAATTGTTGGGATTTTGCATATACTTTTTGGTGGAATTTTATTAACAATGGGTTCCCACTTTTTGGCAAGCGATCATTCTGACGTTTTTGGAGAAATAACCAATAAATTCATAGGTAAATTTATGGATCTAGGCCTTATTTTTACTTGTTTTGTTATGGGATTTGTAATGATAGCAGGATCAGGCTCAAATTTAAACCAAGCTTTTGCAATAGACAAGTGGATTGGTCAAGTTATCTGTGCATCTTTGATAATAATTGTTGGTATGTTAGATTTTGAAAAAGTTTCCAAAGTTATAGGCTCTTTTACTCCTATGATAATTATCTTAACCTTGGTAGCTTCTATCTATACTTTTATCAATTTCAAAGCTGACTTTGCAAGTCTTAATGACTTTGCTATAAAACTACCGTCAAATTTTAATTCGCTAATATTCACTATTTTAAACTATTATGGAGTTTGCCTAATGAGTGGCGTTTCCATGGGCTTTGTTTTAGGAGGAGAAGAACTAAATCCAAAAGATGCTGGAATTGGTGGACTATTAGGCGGAGCGATTGCTGGTCTTTTGGGGATTTTGATATCTTTTACCTTATTTATACGCATTAGAGAAGTGGCAACTCTTGATATTCCAATGTTATACATAATTTCAGATATAAATCCAGTTCTTGGGAAAATCATGGCTCTAGTTATATTTGGAATGATATTTAATACAGGAATTTCACTTTTTTATGCCCTAGCTCGAAGATTTTCAAATGGTAAAGAAAATAGATTTAAGTTTTTATTGGTAGTCATAACTTTAGTAGGCTTTGCTTTAAGTTTTGGCGGATTTAAAAAACTTGTTTCGGTTTTTTATCCCATCATTGGTTATGTAGGAATAGCTATGATGTTTTTACTTCTTATATCTTGGTTTAGAACTAAAGAAGATATAAAAAAAGAAAACTACTGGAGAGTTGGCATAGCTTACTATATGAGAAAAAAAGTAGACGATAGTATAAAATTTACTAAAAAAGATGAGAAAAAACTTGAAAATTTGATAGAAAAATCAAACGTAGATAATGAGCAATTAGAAAATATGGCAGAAGATTATATCAAAAATGATCTTGAAAATGAATAATAAAGTGGCTGGTAATAAGAATATAATTACCAGCTTTTTTATTTATAATACAACCAATTTAAGGCTTTTGGGCAAATTTCAAAGTTTATTTCTTTTGTTTTAAAAATTTCTCCGTCAATATTTGCCAAAATTTCCTTATTTGCTTGTATTTTTCCACTCTTTATCCTATACTCAGATAAATATTTGGAATTTTGGTGTTTGCCTTTTTTATATTTTAATATTAGGGGAATTAGATTAAATTTTGGGAATTTTTCGCATAAAACTAAATTGATTATCCCATCGTCAATTTTCCCATCTGGTGCAGGATTAAAGCCTGAACCATAGTAAGAGCCGTTACAAATGGCAGAAATTAGATATTCATTGTTAAGATTGATTTTCCTTTGGTCAGCCAAGGTCAAAGAAATATCTAATTCCATATAGGAAAGGTGAAAAATTCTATTAATAACTGCTTTCACATAGGCTTTTTTGCCCAATGACTTATCTTTTTTTAAATATTGGTAGGCTTTTGACAAAATTTCTGTATCAAAACCAAGACTTGTGACGTTGATACAATATTTTTCATTCACTTTTATCAGATCTATAGGTCTAATTTCAAAATCAAAAGTATCTTCGATTTTAAAATTAGAATAATCGAAGTTTTTAGAAAAATCATTGCCAGTCCCTGTTGGAATTAAGCCAATAGCAACATCTTTACCTTGGCAAAGATTAATAACTTCATTTAAGGATCCATCACCACCAAGAAGGATAATAACTTTTTCGTCAAAATCAGATTTTAGAAAATCATTAACAATTTCTTTGATATGTCCCTTGTATTTGGTTTCTTTGACAATTATCTCATCTTCCTTGCCATGGGACTTGTAAATTTCTTCAATTTGTTTTTTTGAAAAATCAAACTCAGTTGCACCAGCATGTGAGCTTATTAAAAATAACTTTCTCATAAAATCATCCTATTCAATTATTTGTAGCTAAAATTAATTAATAGATATTCTTTAAAATTAAGTAAAAAAATCTTTTGCACAAAATTATTCGAGATTACTCTTGCTTATAAATTTTAAGAAACAATTTTTTTATGATTAACCTATGTTTATTCAAATATTTCCTTTAGAGCCTTGTAGGTTTTAAGTCTATTTTCAAGTCCATAAATTGGTGTATATCCTAAAATTTCATCAATCCCATAAGTATAAATTTCATCTTCCAAAATATTAGCAATTTCTTTCTTATTTCCTTTTAATATAAATCTAGCATCGTAGGATTTTTTAAGAATTGACTCTTCTTGAATGGTAAACTTATAATCTTTTAATTCTTCTGGATCGATTATTCCTTTGGAGCTACCTTTAAATTGTTGAATTTGCAAGTAATCAAATGATTTTCCTAAATATTCTAGCTCATCTTTGTCATCTGAAATTAGGATTTTATAGGACATAGAAATGTATGGTTTATCAGCAAAGACGGATGGTTTAAAATTATTTTTGTAGTCTTCAAATAATTTTGCCGGCGTTTCTACAGAAAAGAACTTGGCGTGTGAGTAAAAAATTCCAAACTCAGAAGCCTTTTTAATAGCTTGACCAGTTGATCCTAGCATCCATGGACGGGGAAGATTTTCACCACTTTTTGGCATGGCCTTTGCCATAGAATAGGTAAAGTCATCTGGCTTTCTATCTTGTAAATAATCAAGCAAGGTTTTGATTTCATCAAATAAATCACGAGATTTACTTGAGAAATTTTTATTTAAGGCACGAATTTCATAAGCACCGGCACCAGGAGCACGACCAATTCCAAGATCTACTCTGCCTTGGGCAAGATATTCCATAGTTTTAAAAGTTTCTGCGATTTTTAGTGGAGAATAATGCATAACCATGGTTCCACCAGTTCCTATATTTAAATTTTTAGTTCTTGATAGAAAAAAACTAGCCAATATTTCAGGGGCTACAGAAAGTAAATTCTCAAAGCCATGATGTTCTGCAAACCAGTACCTATCATAAGAAAGTTTATCTAATTCTTCGACTAATTTTTTTGTATTTTCAAAGACTTCTTCGTTACTTTGGTTAACTTCTCTAATTAATAAATCATGAACTCCTAGTTTCACTAAATCCTCCTTTTAATAATATAAATGATATATATAATTATACCAGATTGAAATAAAGCTTTGCTAATTACATATATTTCATAAAATAACAATTAGTCATATAAAAAACTTATGGATTATCATTTTATAAATTTTAGAAATATTTTAACTGATAAAATCTATAATTTTTCTCAACAACTATGTAATTATAGATCTTATTTTTTATTTCAAGAGTTTGATATTCTTATAAATTGACAAAATTATATTGTAAAGTTGTTTTCTAAATGTATGATATTTGTTGATGAGGAGTATTTATGAAAATTTTAGTTTTTGGACTTGGATATGTAGGATTATCCAATGCCATTTTATTATCTATAGACAACCAAGTAATAGGAATAGATGTTGACAAAAATAAAGTTGATTTGATTTCAAAAAAACAATCACCTTTAGAAGATAAAATGATAATTTCCTATTTGGTAAATGAAGATTTAAATTTAGAAGTTAGGACTAATCCAGAGGGCTTATTTGTTGATAGTGATCTTGCTATCTTAGCTTTGCCAACAAATTATGATGAAGATACAAAATATTTTGATACATCTTTTTTAGATGAAGTAATTGAAAAAATCAAAAAAGAAAATAAAAATCTTCCGATTTTAATAAAATCAACCATACCAGTTGGATACACAAAGGCAAAAAGAGAAGAATATCAATGTGATAATATAATATTTTCACCAGAATTTTTGCGTGAGGGTAAGGCCTTAGAAGATAGTTTCTATCCATCAAGGATCATAATAGGTGATAGGGGAAAATTAGCAGAAAAAATTGCTAGTTTGTACCAAAATCAAGCAAAAAATGATCCTCAAGTCTTTTTTATGGATTCTACAGAAGCTGAGGCGGTGAAATTATTTGCCAATACCTACCTTGCAATGAGAGTTTCATATTTTAATGAATTAGATACTTTTGCAGAAATCAAAGGCTTAAAGACAAAAGATATCATAGATGGAGTATCTTCCGATCCAAGAATTGGAAATTATTATAACAATCCATCTTTTGGTTATGGTGGATATTGTCTTCCAAAAGATAGCAAACAACTTTATGCAAATTATGAAAATGTACCAAATTCCATTTTTGGCGCGGTAATTGAGTCAAACAAAATAAGAAAAGATTTTGTTAGTAAGCAAATTCTCAAAGATAAGCCAAAAACTGTAGGCATATATAGATTAGTTATGAAAAAAGGTTCAGATAATTTTAGAAAATCCGCGATTTTTGATGTAATTAGTAACATTAAGGATAAAACCAATGTAATAATCTATGAACCAACCATAAAAGAAAGCGAATTTTACGGACTAAAAATAGTAAACGACCTAGAAGAATTTAAAAAATCCGACCTAATCGTTGCCAATAGAATTGATGAAAAAATAGTCGATGTAAGAAATAAGATTTACACAAGAGATATTTATAACAAAGATTAAATTATATTATTTTCGAGAGGTAATTTATGAGCGAGAAAAAAGAAAAATACGTACCCTTGGTTCATTCCAAATTAAGAAAATCATTTATTACAGTTCCAAAAGAAATTTATAAGGCAAGTGGCATTGTAATTTTTGAAAAAAGAATTAAATCCCTACTATTTACCACAGATCTTGCGATAATAAGAAATACCAATGCCGATAGCATTATGGTTGTATATCCTTACACCCCACAAAATTCTATTTCAGATGCCATTATTAATGTTGCAAATGTACCATGTTTTATTGGAGCAGGCGGAGGGACAACTCAAGGTCTGAGATCAAAATATGTTGCAATAGAAGCAGAACTTGCCGGAGCTTATGGAGTTGTAGTAAATTCTCCAATGCCAAATTCCGATATAAAAGAAATATCTGAATTTGTCGATATACCAGTAATAGCAACTGTTACAAGTCTTAAAAATGATTATATGGGCAAAATCAAAGCAGGTGCAGAAATTTTAAATATTTCTGGTGGCAGATATACAGCAGATTTAGTAAGAAAAATTAGAGCTGATATAGGAGATAAATTTCCAATAATTGCAACAGGTGGCAAAACTGGAGAGCAAATTTTAGAAACGATAGAAGCAGGAGCTAATGCAATAAGCTACACACCACCATCAAGTGCAGAAGTATTTGCCCAAATGATGGACAAATATAGAAATGAAGATATAGCACAATAAGGAATTATATATGTATGAAGGTTACATTACCGATATAAAAGGTATAAAAATTGGACATAGTGAAAATCTAAAAGCAGGAACAGGACTTACAGTCTTAATCCCGCCCGCAAATAACACTTGCTCAGTAGAAGTTAGGGGATCAGCACCAGGGACTCGTGAAACTGATTTATTAGATCCAATAAACAGCGTAGAATCTGTAAATGCCATAATTTTAAGTGGTGGCTCAGCCTATGGACTTGATGCAGCTAGTGGAGTAATGCACGCTTTAGAAAAAGATGGTTTGGGATTTGATGTTGGAGTTTGTAAAGTGCCAATAGTAAGCCAAGCAGTTTTATTTGACCTTGCTTATAAAGATTGGAAAATTCGTCCTGATGAAAAAATGGGTGAAATTGCCTACAAAAATGCAAATGAAAAAGAAAATCGTCAAGGAATAATTGGAGCTGGCGCAGGAGCAACTGTTGGTAAAATTTTGGGCATGGAAAATGCTATGAAATCTGGCCTAGGATCTGCAAGTATAAAAGTAAAAGATCTGATTGTAGCAGCTATAGTTGCAGTTAACGCCTTTGGCGATATCTACGATTATGAAAAAGCAACACAAATTGCAGGACCAAAAGTTGATGGAAAAATTTTAAATACGCTTGATATAATGCCAAAAACAATGGTAGATTTTACAAGCTTTACCAACAAAAATACAACAATTGGAATAATTGCAACAAATGCAAAATTTGATAAAACAAGGCTTAAAAAAATTTCTCAAATGGCTCATGATGGTTTTGCAAGATCGATAAATCCAGTTCACACAGGATTTGATGGCGATACAATATTTGCTCTATCAACTAACGAAATAAATTCAGACCTTAATCTAGTTGGAGCTTTGGCAGCTAAAGTTGTTTCAAGAGCCATAGCAAATGCAATTTATGCTAGTGTAAATAATAAATAGGAGCAATAAAGTGAGCGGAAATCTATTCTCAGATGTTTACAAAGTCAAAGAAAATTACTTCGGCGAAACGTTAGCTTGCAAAGAAATTTCAAATTTAAGAAATGATGTCAATTATTGGATAGAAAATAAAAAAAATCCTGATAATTTGCAATATTTACTATTTAAAATGACAAATAGATGTAATTCTGATTGTAAATATTGTCCACAAGCCATAAGTAGAAGCAAAAACGAAATAAAAAATGACATAGATAAAGATATAATATTTAAAGTTATAGAAGATGCAAAAAAACTAGGGACAAGTGCTATTGCAGTAAATGGTGGAGAACCACTTTTAAGAGACGATATTTTTGAAATAATAGAAAAAATTATCGACAATAAAATACTTCCAGTATTAATGACCAATGGAACTTTATTGCCGAAAAGTCGGGATCAACTTGGAAAAATTGGCCTAAGATATGTAATAATCTCTTTTGATTCTATGATAAAAGAAATATATGAAAAACAACGTGGAATCAGCTTTGAAAAAGCCTTAGATGGTATAGAAGCCGCTATTAAAATGAGAGAAAAATATCCAGGAGTAGAAATTCACGTTTCAGCAGTTTTGACAAAAAACAATCAAGATGATTTTATAAACTTAGTAGAATACATGACTAAGAGAGGGATAAAAGTTCAGATTAGTCCAATTCACAATTATTTACATATCAAAGAAGAGATTTCCATAACAGATAGGCAAAAAATAGAAAACTTAGTAACTAAATTACTAGAGATGAAAAAAGATGGATATTTAATTGCAAGTTCTGTCGGATTTATAAAACATTTGGTAAATTTCTTTTGCGATAATGAAAACATTCCTAAAAATTACCAGTGCAAAGTTGGATATACAAATTTATTTATAGATGCCAATATGAATGTTAGACCATGTTGGTCTGATGCAATAGGACCTGTGGGTAATTTAAAAAATTCAAGTATTATAGATATTTGGACTAGTGAATATATGCAAGGATGTAGAGAAAAAATGCTAAAATCTCAATGCGAGGGATGCTGGTATATGTGCACTGGAGAAGTAAATATGCTTTTAGATAATTTGCTTGATTAGAAAATCTATAAGAAAGAATAAGCGAATTACTATTAAGAAATGATAGATAAGTCTTTAAAAATAACGAGGTAAAAAGAATATGGATTTTTCGATAATTGTACCTACTTGGAATAGAGAAGAATTAGTAGAAAAATTATTAAAATCTTTATATGATGAAAGAAAGAGATACGATAAAGGCAAGAGCGAGCTTTTGATAATCGATAGCAGCAAGGGTGATGCAAAAGAAAAAATAATCTCTTTTTGTGAAAAATATGATGGAAAATATATTTCAGGATCTGATAGCGTAAGACAAAAGAGAAATAAGGGCATATCTCTTGCAAAATACGATTATATTTTATTTATTGATTCTGATGTCACAGTCAAACTAGGATTATTGGATGAGTATTATAAGGCTTATCAAGATGCGAAAATCGATAACTTAGGGGGAGTTTTAGGATACACGGAATTTGTAGGAGAGAAATCTTTTTACTGGAAAATGCTAGAAAAAACAAGCTTTGTCGATTCATTTTCCTTTGCAAGAAAATACCCTTACCACTCATGGACAATAGGCAATAATGTATCTTTTAAAAAAGATGTATTGCTAGAAATTGGAATGTTTGAAGAAAATTTCCCTTTCAAACTAGGCGGAGATGATCTTGACTTATCATATAGAGTTACAAAAAAGGGCTATATGATAGGCTCTGCCCCTAACGCAGTTACTTATCATTCAAGAGAAACTTGGAATAATTTTAAGGCAATTCACGACAGAGCCAAAAGATGGGGCAGCATGGAATATTTTATTTCAAAAAGACATCCAGAAATTTATAAAAAAAACATCCTAAAATCCTATCTTATTGAAACTTTCGTATTATTAGCAATGTTGATTTTATCATTATTATTAAAGAATAAAATACCAGTTTATATAGGACTAAGCTGGATTATTATTAATTTACTAATAAATTATCTATTGGATTTAAGAAAAAATGGATATTCTTCAATTTTTGTATATTTTGGTTCTAAACTAATTGGAGCCATGTATGAATTTTACAGACTAAAAAACTTTTTTATAAGAGGAAGTTTTGAAGCCTTATATAAGGGTTTAGTTTTTAATTTTATGCAGATAAAATATGGTATGGAAAATGAAGCAAAAAGAATAAAAAAATTATTATATTCTTTTATTGTTATCTTCTTATTGTTTATATTTTATTATGTGAACTGTGGTTTTAAAGGTTAGAAAATGAAGTTAAATGGAATTTCTGTTGTAATAGCATCAAAAGGACGTGTCAAATTATTAGAAGACTTACTAATAAGCCTAAGTCATGCAAGAAATAATTTTGATAAGGCTTCTGAAGTAATCTTAGTTGATGATAGCAACAAAGAAGATAAAGAAAAAATAATAGAAATTTGTAGGAATTTAGATGTAAGATTGATAAATTTTGGGCCCTCTGTTGCAGAAAAAAGAAACGTAGGTGCAAAAAATGCAAAATACGACATCATATTATTTTTAGATTCTGATTGCTTGGCAAGTGAAAATTTGTTAAATGAACACTTTAAGCTCTATGAAGATGAAAAAATTGGAGGAGTTGCTGGTTATTTGGAATTTGTCGGAGAAGATACTTTTTTCTGGCAAGCTGTCGATAAAACACCTTTTACCATATGTTTTTCTTTTCCAAAATGGATGGATACGGTACCACGGACTCCAACTGCTAATTTCTCTGTAAGAAAAGAAATTTTTGAAGAAATTTCTGGATTTGATAGAACTTTTCCTGACAAACCAGGTGGTGAGGATGTGGATTTGGGATTAAGAATGACTAAGGCTGGTCACATTATAAAATGCAATGCAAAAGCTTTGGTATATCATAGCAAAGCGACTTGGATCCCATTTAAGGCAATGTTTAGAAGACTTTGGTATTACGGTCAAGCTAATTATTACTTAGCAATAAAACATCCGGATTATCTAATGAAAATAATGCCTAGAAAAACTTTTCTATCTTTTATTGTGATATTGACTATTGTTTTGACAAGTATTTTAAGTAAAAATCCTATTAATTTACTTGGAATATTAGTCTGGATAATATTAGACCTTTCTTTATCAGCAATATTTATAAACAAATTTGCATCCTATAAAAAAACAACTTTTGTCAAACAAGTCATAGTGCAAGTGCTCATATTAGTAAATGAAATGGGCTATATTTGGACTTGTATAAGAAAAAGAAAGTTTAATTTGATAAATCAAGATTTGGTATATTTTGATGGACAAATGGACGGAATTCAAGACACAAGCGCTATTATTTTATGGTCAAATTTAATAAATTTAACAATAATAGCCATACTTTTATTAACAACAACAATTAAATGGTGAATCATTTGGAATACAAAAGCGAATTAGAAAAAATCAAAAAACTTTATAATAATGGTAAATATGCTGGGAAATTTTACAAAAATCGCATCAAAGATATAAGTCAGCTTAGTTCATACGATGAGTTTTTGACCATTCCCTTTATGCATAAGGATGAAATAAGAAATTCTAGCATTTTTGAAAGAACAAACTCATCTTTGGAAGATTTTTATGGTATTTTCTCATCGAGTGGAACAACTGGGGATAAAACTTATTATGTTTATAATAACAATGATAAATTGGTCCATGAAGAATTTGTAAAAACTTTTTTTGATGAGCTAGAGGTAAATGCAACAGACATTGGAGCTGTAATGGCGCCAGTAGAAACTGGAGTGATGGCTCATACAATGATGTGGCAGTTTTCAATAATGAAAGCAAGTTACATCAATTGTCCAAAGCCTACGGCAAAAAATATTATAGACACAATAGGAAAAGTTCCAGTATCAATCATAGCAACTATGCCAATTGTTGCTTCTTCGGTAATTAATAATCCTGAATTTGTAAAAAAATGTCAAAAATCAACTGTGAAAAAATTACTATTAGGTGGAGGATATTTATCCGAGGGTAGAAGAAAAGCTTTGGAAAAAGCTTGGGATGCTAAATGTTATAATTTATTTGGCATGAGTGAAGTTTTTGGACCGATGGCAAGTGAATGTAAGATGAAAAATGGTTTGCATTATCTTGATAAATATTTAATGATAGAAGTAATTGATCCAATAAGTAAAAATCCTGTAAAGGATGGTGAGGCTGGAGTTGCTGTTTATACAACTTTATGGGATAAGGGATTTCCTCTGTTAAGATATTGGACTGATGATTTAATATATATAAATTATGAAAAATGTGAATGTGGAAGTACAAATCCTAGAATGTTTTATCTTGGAAGATTTGGAGATAGTTTTATAGAAAATGGCAAGTATATTTTCCCAGAAAATATAGAGGATATACTTTTTGACCATGGCTATAATAGTGAATTTTTACTAGAGAAGAATGATAATTCTTATTTGTTAAAAATCGAAAGCGATGAAAATTTGCCTAAAAATATAATAGAAGAGATTAATAAACTTTTTTCTAAGAATCTTGAAATTGAAATTGTAGAAATTGGAAAACTTGACAATAAAGCGACAAAAAAGAGATTTATAAAGAAAAATTAAGACAAAAATTTTATAAATTTACTATAAATGAGGAATAATAATGAATAAAATTTTAAAATATATAAGAGCAGATGAATGGGTTACTAGCAAGCTTAGTTTTACGCTTGCTATATTATTATTCTTTATATATTTAAATTCCATAGATCTTAGGACAGCTATAATAAGCTTTTTTGTATATTTTTTATATGTCTCTATGTTTTTAGCTATAAATTATGTGGCAAATGATTTTAAAGATATAGATGTCGATATCAAAGCTGGTAAGAAAAAAATAATTGCAAATTTATCGAAATCTAAAGTTTATTTAAGCTTAATTATCATGTTTAGTCTTGGAAATATTCCGCTTTTATTTGTTGTAATAGAAAAATTTAAAGCCTTTATTTTAATTATTATTAGCTATTTTTTGGGCTTAGCATATTCTGGTTTAGGTTTTAGATTTAAGGAAAAAGGCCTTTGGGGACTAATCGAATGTTCCTTTGCTCAAAGATCTGTAGTCTTATTGATGCTTATGTTTTTATTTAAAATGGATTTTATTTCTTATTTTTATCTTTTTTTACGGATTGTTTTCTCATTTTTGGATGGATTAAGATATATAATAATTCATCAAATTGTAGATTTTGATAATGATCTTAAAAGCGGAGTCAAGACTTACATAAATCAAAAAAGCAAAAATTACAGAGATATAGTTAAGAGAATCAGCTTGTTTTTGTGTGTGTTTCTGTTCTCGCTTTTGTCAAAAATAATTAAAGCTGAAAGCTTTCTGATGGTGACTTCTATTGTTATTTATGGAATATTTGAATATGCAATTTATGTGGTTCTAAATATCTATGCAAAAAAAGATTGGCTAAGAAATTTCGACTCTCTTCCCTTGGAAGGCTATATAAACATTGTTTTGCCTTTAATACTAGGAATTATTCTGTCAAAAACTTTGGGCAAAGAAATGATTTTTCTAACAATTTTTATATTTTGCTTGTGCATTAAATCTTTTATTATCAAAGTAAATTTGGCAAATATTTATTTTAAGTCAAAGATTGATTATTTCTGTTCAAATTTTATTAAAGCAAAAGGTAAAAATTAAGCCAATGAATCCTAGGGATATACAGTTAAATATTAGAAAGGCGAAAAAAATGCAAATTAAAGTTATTTGTCTTAGAGAAGAAAAAGATAAAATAGAAAACTTGTTGGAAGATACTAACAAACTTATATTTGTAGATGATATAAAAGATATTAATTCAAGAGATTGTATAGTTTTATCAAGTTTACTAGTTGCTCAAGTTTGTAAAAAAATTGATTTAAGTAAAAATAATAATCTTTATTTATATACAAATGATAAAATTATCGATACAAATAATACAGATCAACTACTAGCTTTAAGAAAAAAAGCCCTTGATAAGTCGGATTTTTCCTTGGCAAAATCTATTAATAAAATTTTAATAGATTTTGATTTTATCAAAAAAAATACCCTTCCTTTGTCAAGTCCATCTTATCTTCAAATAGAAAGCACAAGTTATTGCAATACTGAATGTATAATGTGCTCTCATTACTATAATAAAAATAAATCGGCAAAACATTTAACGATAGATACTCTTAATAAATGTCAAGATGCCATAAAACTAAGTTATGAAATATCTTTAAATGGGATGGGCGAGCCTTTTATAAGTCCCTTTATATCAGATCAAATAGATTTTTATGCTAGCTTTGGAAATAGAATTGTCACAAATACAAACTTGTCATACTTAAATGCTAGACTTCTTAGTCAAATAGATGAAAATTGCGATTGGCTTGAAATTTCAATAGATGGAGCTGATAAAAAAACTTATGAAGCAATTAGAAAAAATCTTAAATTTGAAAACTTATTAGAAAATTTATCAAAACTACAAGCAAAATCTCCAAATCTTAGAAAGCACATTGCAAGTGTAATAATGAGACAAAATGTTAGGCAAATGCCTGAAATGGTAAAATTCGCAAAAAAATATCATGCAAATATCATCACTTTTATGACCCTCAATTCAAATCTTATAATAGATAATCAAAGAGATGAAATGAGTAATTACCCAAAAGTTTTAGCTTATTATTCAAATTTAGCTCTAGAAATGGGAGATAAACTAGGAATAGATGTAGTTGTTCCAAATTCACAGAAAATTGATAGAAATATTTCCTATGAAGATATAAAAAATGAGCTAAAAAAAATGGACTCTCATCCTTACTACAAGAGCGAAGAAGATTATCAAAAGATGATGGATATTTCTCTAATTATTAATAAATATTTGGAAAATAACGATGAAATCCAAAGAGATACTCAAAAATCTAAGGTAAAATGTCAGGGAATTTGCGATTGGATGCTTAATAGCTCCTATATAGACTTAGACGGAAATGTTGCTATGTGTTGCAGAAATCAATCTTTTCATCTAGGAAATGTAAATTACGAGGGAAGTTTTAATAAAGTTTGGCAAGCAAAATTTGCACAAAAAATTAGAGAAATATTTTACAGTGGATATCTACCAGAATCATGTTTGAAATGTGGCTTGATAGAAAGTGGTAATTTAAAATATTTGACAGTTGACATTAATAAATCATTTTACCAAGATCCATCATACAAAATAAAACAAAAAGCAATATTAAATGAGCTTATTAAAAATGAAAGAACTTTATGATAAGATATCAGTAGATGATATTGAAAAACTTATTGGAAATAGAATCCTAAATATAGAAAAACTATCAACTGGTAAAGGAGCTGGCCACTATTTTAAAGTAACAGATAGAAATAATAGAAAATATTTCTTAAAATGCATTAGAATAAAAAACGGAAAACTAGATGAATTTTTAAATTTTTCTAAAAAATTAACCAGCGATTTTCAAAAAGTACTTAATTATAAATTACTTGATGATGACGTTTTTTTATTTGTATTTGATTGGATAGAAGGAAAAACTTTAAAAGATTTTATTCAAAATAATAAGTTTGGAGTAAATCAAACATTAATTAAAAATGCAGCAAAAAAATTAAAGAATTTTCACGATAAATATAAGATCAATAGACAAAGAGAATTTACTCTTAACGATACAAAAAGATTATTAGATGTTTATTATATCAGTCAATCTAACAAGAAAATACTTGAAAAGTACATATCAAAAAATTTAGACCTTATAAATTCTAAATCCCTAACCATGATTCATAATGATTTGCATTTTTCAAATATTATTGTCAATAATAACAAGTCATATTTCATTGATATAGAAGATTTATCCTATGGAATTAGCTATGCAGATTTAGTTTATCCTGCTAATCTACACAAAAATTCTTCTGAAGATTTATACTATTATATTTTTATCAATGAATATTTTTCTTATGATATCCCAGATGATTTTTGGCCTATAGTAAATGTTTTATCTCTATTGAAAATGATTAATATTGTGAATTGTGGAATAAAAAATTCGGTATTTTATGAAAATAAAATAGAAATTGAATTCTTTCTAAAAGATCATAAAAATATGAATCAAGATGTTGCTGATTGGTATATAGATATGGATAAAAAAATTAAGGATTTTTACAAAAATTAGTTTTAGTGTTAAAATTTTTACTTTATTTATATTTTTGAGGGAAAAAATGAAAACTTACGATGTATTAATAGTTGGCGCTGGTCCTGCTGGCTTATTATCCGCATATTTATTAAGGAAAAAAGGCATATCCTGTATTATTTTAGAACAAAAATCAAATGTAAAAAATAAGGTGTGCGGAGATGGACTTACCGTAAATTCTGTAAAAGAACTACTTGCATTAGGAATAGATGTAAGAGAAATTCCTGGCAAAAAAATTATAAAAAAATACAGCATTTTTGATGGAATTGAAAAAGAAGAATATTACAAGGATATTTTTAACTTTCCCTATGCTTATGGAGTTTCTAGAAATTTATTTGATGAATTTTTACTTGATAAATGCAAAGCTTTGGGCGTAGATCTTATCTTTAATCATAAGTGCAAAAATATCAGAAAAGAATCTGATTCATATATTATTGATGGAAAATTTTTGGCAAATAAAGTGATAATTGCAAGTGGAGCATCTTCAAATTTTGCAATTACCAATAAAAAACCAAAAGATCTACCACTTGGAATGTCCTCAAGGATTAAAGCCTTATTAAATTATAGCGATCAAGCTTTTTATTTTATAGAAAATAAAAATAGCAAGAAAGGCTATGCATGGATTTTCCCAGTAGCTGATGGAATTTGGAATATTGGCGTTTGGTCTTCAGAAGAAATTTTTAAGAGAAATATTAAAGAAATGTATTATAGCTTCGAAAAAGAAATCCTAGGAGATAATAAATTTACTTACGATCGTTTGCCAGCAGGTGCTTTTATAGGAGCTAGCACAGAAATTAAAACTATAAAGAATTTTGAAAAAAATAAATATCATGTCGGAGATTGTACATACAAGGCTAATTTTTATAGTGGCGAGGGAATACTAAATGCCATAATAGATGCAAGAAATGTGACAAACAGAATTTTGGGAATTGATGATGAATTATGAAAATTTTAAAGAAGAAAATAGAAAAAGAATTGACCAGTATAAACTAGGATCAAATGATGGATTTGTAAATTTTTACCCTGCCTATATACAATTAGAGCAAACCAACAAGTGCAACGGAAAGTGCATAATGTGCAACCACTCTTATCTTGGAAATAGAGGGGCAAAAGACTTAGATCCACAAGTTATAAAAAATTTAGAAAAAATTTTTCCTTACAGCCAATATTTGATGCTAAATGGTGACGGCGAGCCTCTTTGCGCAAAAAATATCGTTTCACTTATTAAAAAATACAAGTCTTATGGTTTAAAAATTGGAACTAATACAAATCTTACATACATAAAAGAAGATTTGTGGGAATGCTTAGATGATTTTGAATTTTTAAATATTTCTTGTGATGCAGTTAACAAGGAAAACTTTGAACTAATAAGAAGAGGTCTCTCATTTGATGATTTTATAAAAAACTTGCATAGGCTTAACAAAACAAAAGCAAATCTTAGAAAAAATTTGGATTGCGTAATAATGAAGGAAAATATCAGAGATCTTGAGCAAATAGTCTATTTTGCCAAAGAAAATAAATTTTCATCCCTTAGATTTCATATGCTTGGCGTAAATCCTCGCATAGATAATTATTATGACTGTGATGAAGATTTTCAAAAATTTGCCAAATATAAGCTTAAAATTTGCGAAAAATTAGCTAAAGAAATAGGAATAAGAATTCAAATTCCAAAATTTGACCAGTCCTTAGAAGAAATTCATAATTTGGATATAGATTTGGATTTTTTAAAAAATCTTATAGATAAAAGACTGGAATTTTCAAGAAGTAAATATGCACATTTAGACTTATCCACCGATTATCTATCAGATAGTGCAAGCACAGATGATTTTGCCATTAATAGTTTTAAAAGTAACAAACATTGTCAATGGGCCATAGAAAGAATTTATATAGATGTTAGAGGAAATGTAAGCACTTGTTGCTTTAATGTAAAAAAACATATGGGAAACTTATTAGAAAAATCTTTTGATGAAATTTGGAATGGCAAAGAATATAGAGAATTTAGAAAAATTATGGCAAAAGGAAGATTGGCAGATTTTTGTAGAGATTGTAATTGGATAATAGAAGGAAAATTTTAGGACTTTTATGAAAATATCAGTAGTAATACCTGTATATAATGAAGAAAAAAGAATAGAAGAAACTTTGAAAGCCTTAGATAATTCAAGTGAACAAGCCTATGAAATAATCGTTGCCGATGGTCGATCAACTGATAAAACTCTTTCGCTTATAAAAAATAAATATCCTAAAGTTATATGCTTGGATAATGCTTTTAGAAAAGCTTCGGCAGGGAGAAATCTTGGAATTAAAGCTGCCAGTGGCGATATAATTGCCTTTACTGATGGAGATTGCCTTGTAGATGAAAATCGGATAAAAAATATAAGAAAAGCCTTTGAAAATGAGGATATTGATGGCATAGGTGGCAAAGTATTAAATGCAAAAGCAGAAAATAAATATGAAGAATATTGGGGCAATTTAGCCTGGAATCTAATAATGAGTTTTCCCGACCAGCCTTATTACGTAAGCGAGAAAAAACTTAATGATGCCTTTGTCACTGCAAATTGTGCCTACAAAAAATCTCTTTTGCAAGAAATGGGAGGCTTTGATGATTTTTTTGGCAATAATGCAGAAGATATCGACTTATGTTGGAGAGCCTTAGATAAAAATGCCAAATTAAAATATGTCCCGGATGTGGTAATTTACGCTCATAATGTAACAGACCTTAAAGGAATAATAAAAAAATCATACAGGAATGGAATTTCAAGCTCTAAATTGCAAAAAGTATATGGGTCAAAATTTAATTTTGATGGAAATATTTATAAGATGCTCTTTAAAAATCTTTTTACCTTGTACAAAAAAGACGCCGGTCTAAATTTTATAGAATTATTTTTTCATCTTTTGGGTAAATATAGTGGCAGTTTTCAATTTGGAGTAATAAATATATAATAAAATAGACAAAAAAATTAATATGCTAGTTAATTCATAGACTTACAAGAGATAATAATTTATTTAATAAATACATGAGGGAGAAAATGGAAAAAGTATTGGTAACAGGTGGTGCTGGATTTTTGGGTTCACATCTGATAAAAAAATTACTGGATAAAGACAAAAAAGTCATTTGTTTGGATAATATGTTTACAGGCACCTATGATAACATAAAGGATTATTTTTCTAATCCAAATTTTGAATTTATTAATCAAAATGTAATAGAAAAAATGGAATTTGATGTAGATTATATCTACAATCTAGCATGTCCAGCTAGTCCCATACATTATCAATACGACCCTATCATGACTTGTAAGACTAGTTTTCTAGGAGCTTTGAATGTATTGGACTTGGCAAAAGAAACAGGAGCTAGAGTATTACAAGCGTCTACCAGCGAAATTTATGGAGATCCACTAATACATCCTCAGACAGAAAATTATAAGGGAAATGTAAACACAATAGGGCCTAGAGCTTGTTATGATGAAGGAAAAAGAGTAGCTGAAACAATATTTTTTGATTACAAAAGACAATATAAAGTCGATATAAGGATTATAAGAATATTTAATACCTATGGACCTAATATGCTGGCAAATGATGGAAGAGTTATATCAAATTTTATAACTCAGGCAATAAATAACAGAGATATAACAATTTATGGAGATGGTTCGCAAACAAGAAGTTTTTGCTATGTAGATGATCTAATTGAAGCAATGGTAAAAATGATGGAAAATGATGATTTCATTGGGCCAGTTAACCTTGGAAATCCTGATGAAATTACAATACTTAATTTAGCCAAATTAATTGTAAAAAAATGCAGTTCAAAATCAAAAATAATTTACAAACAATTGCCAGAAGATGATCCTATCCAAAGAAAACCATCAATTAGCTTAGCCAAAGAAAAATTAAATTGGCAGCCGAAAGTTAGCTTAGATTGTGGGCTTGATAAAACTATAGAATATTTTAAAAATAAGTATTAAAATAATAAAAAATATTGACTTAATAAAATTAAAATAGTAGAATATATCAGTAACACTCTACTCCGTGAGCAATTAACGGGGTCGTTGACCAAAGGGAGGTGAAAAGATGAATAATTATGAAGCAGTATTGATTTTCAAAGCTGATATGACAGATGAAAGCAGAACTGAACTATTAGAAAAATTCAAAAATGTAATTGCAGAAAATGGTGAAGTTACAAGCGTTGATGACTGGGGCAAAAGAAGATTAGCTTACGAGATTAATTATATGAGAGATGGATATTATTATATCGTAGACTTTAAATCAGAGCCTGACCATATCAAGGAATTTGAAAGAAGACTTAGACTTTCAGAATCCATAATCAGATACATGGTTATCAGAAAAGAGGACTAATCAATGAATAGAGTTATACTTATTGGCAGATTAACAAGAGATCCGGAATTAAGATATACTCAAAATAACCAAGCAGTGGCAAGTTTTACTCTTGCTGTTGACAAAAGACTTAGTAGAGAAAAAAGAGCAGAAGCAGAATCTTTAAATCGTCCGACAGCTGATTTTATCCGCATAACTGTATGGGGTAAACAAGGTGAAAATGCATCCAGATATCTAAGAAAAGGAAGTCAATGCGCTGTTGAAGGTAGCATAAATACAGGTTCTTATCAAGATAGAGAAACAGGTAAAACTGTTTATACTACAGAAGTTTGGGCTAATAATGTTGAATTTATAGGCTCAAGAAATGATAATCAATCTAACGGCTACAATAATAGTAATTATGGTGATAACCAAGATTATGGTAACAATAATTATGGTGGCAACCAAGATTATGGCAATAATAATTACTCTCAAACAGGCTATCAAAACAATAATCAAAGCCAAGGAGCTTTTGATGATAACGACGATTTCTTTGATGATGATTTCACAGAAATTGAGGATGATGGTAGGATTCCATTCTAAAAATAGAAAGAAAGGAATAACATGGCACCAAATAGAAGATTCAAACCTAGAAAAAAGGTTGATCCATTTGTAAAAGATCCTTCAAAAGTGATCGATTATAAAGATATTGAAACTTTAAAAAGATTTATTTCCGACAGAGGAAAGATCTTACCAAGAAGAGTGACAGGTCTTAATGCAAAGCATCAAAGAGAAATCACACGTGCAATAAAACGTGCTAGACAAGTAGCATTATTACCTTACGAAGAAAACTAAAATAAAAATTAAACATTCAATAAGCAATAATAAGCGCTTAAGGTTAATGCATGTGTGTATGGCTTAAGCGTTTTTTATTTATTAATTTAAGAAAACATTGTAAATCTTTGACAAATACATTAAAATATATATATACAAATTTTTAGGAGGTATTTTTATGTCTGTTGAGATTTTATCTTTAGTTGTAGCCATTTTAGCTATAGTGTTCATGGGCTTTAACATAAAAGCAAAAATCATGCCACTATCAGAAGGAAATGAGCGTATGCAACAAATCTCAAGCTATATTAGAAACGGAGCAATGACTTTCATTAAGAGAGAATATTCCTTCATTGCAATTTTTGTCGTTGTTGTAGCAATTTTACTAGCAATATTTTTAAATGTTAGAATCATGGTTTGTTATTTACTTGGTTCTATGTTATCAATGCTTGCAGGTTTTATTGGTATGAGAGTTTCTACAGCAAGTAATGTAAGATGTGCTAACCAAGCTCACCAAGAAGGTCAAGATGGAGCTTTAAAGGTTGCATTTTCAGGCGGTTCTGTAATGGGAATGGCTGTAACAGGTCTTGGATTTATTGGAGTAATTATTGCATATATCAATTTTAAAGACCCAGCTATCCTTATGGGATATTCTCTAGGAGCTTCATCTGTTGCATTATTTGCAAGAGTTGGTGGTGGTATTTATACCAAAGCTGCTGACCTTGGAGCTGATTTAGTTGGTAAAGTAGAAGCAGGAATTCCAGAAGATGACCCAAGAAACCCAGCTGTTATAGCTGATAACGTTGGAGATAACGTAGGCGATGTTGCTGGAATGGGTGCAGACTTATTTGAATCATATGTAGGAGCAATAATTTCTTCTATGACATTAGGTCTAGTTTATTTCCAAAATGCTGGTATAGAATTTACTTTATTCTTATCTGCTCTAGGAATTTGTGCATCAATTATAGCTTCTATAGTATTTTTAGTAAGTAAACATAATAATCCACAAAAATCTTTAATGGGAACCCTATATATCTCAGGAGCCATAGTTCTTGTTGGTGCTTTATTCTTATCAAATAAATATTTTGGCAATTACAGTGCAGCTCTTGCGGTAATTACAGGACTTGTAGCTGGTATTTTAATAGGATTATTAACTGAAATTTATACTTCAGATAAATATAAACACGTAAAATATATTGCGAAAGAATCATCAACAGGTGTCGCAACTAACATCATTGCTGGACTTTCAACTGGTATGCTTTCAACAGTATTTCCAATTGTTGTTATAGCTATTGCAATTATGCTTTCATTTAAGGTTATGGGAGTATTTGGTATAGCACTTGCTGCTGTAGGAATGCTTTCAATAACAGGAATTACAGTAACAGTTGATGCTTACGGCCCAATAACAGATAATGCTGGTGGTATAGCAGAAATGAGCTACCTACCAGAAAGCGTTCGTGATATTACAGATGGACTTGATTCAATAGGAAATACAACTGCTGCAATTGGTAAAGGATTTGCAATTGGATCTGCTGCATTAACAGCACTTTCACTATTCATCTCTTATGCAGAATCAATAAATATAACAGAAATTTCTATACTTGATAGTAGAGTAGTAGCTGGAATGTTTATAGGAGCAATGCTTCCATTCCTATTTTCAGCTTTGACAATGAACTCTGTTGGAAAAGCAGCAAGTCAAATGATCGATGAAGTTAGAAGACAATTTAGAGAAAATGATCAAATCCTTCAAGGAAACGCAGATCCAGACTATCAAAATTGTATACAAATTTCAACAACAGCTTCCCTAAGAGAGATGATTATTCCTGGTATTCTTGCAATACTAGTGCCAATTATAGTTGGATTTATCTTAGGACCTCATGCTCTTGGTGGATTACTTGCAGGAGCTTTGGTAACTGGAGTAATGATGGCAATATTTATGTCAAATGCTGGTGGAGCTTGGGATAACGCTAAGAAATACATCGAAGGTGGTGTAGAAGGTGGTAAAGGCTCAGATGCTCACAAAGCTTCAGTAGTAGGTGATACAGTTGGAGATCCATTCAAAGATACTTCAGGACCATCACTAAACATTTTAATCAAACTTATGACTATAGTTTCTGTAGTATTTGCAGGATTATTTATATAAGAAAACAAAAGGCGGGGAGAAATCCTCGCTTTTTTTAAACCAAACTTTGGATAGACTTATTTGACAAAAATAAAAATTAATAATATAATTAACTAGTATTTATGCAGGATTGGCGGAATTGGCAGACGCGCAAGACTAAGGATCTTGTGACCGATTTTAGGTCGTGGAAGTTCAAATCTCTATCCTGCACCAGTATTTTTAATGAAACGTTGATATTGCAATGTTTCTTTTTTTATCTGTGGGTATTATGTGGGCAAGTTTTGATTATAATTCTATTTTTTGCAATTCTTTATAGATATATTCGTCTAGATCTTGGATATAGGAATTTGCTGTTATGGAGAAATCGGTGTGTCCCATTAATTTTTGTAGAGCCTTGTCATCTACTCCTGATTGATGAGCGATGGTGGCAAAGGTGTATCTGCAACTATAAGGGATTTTCTTTTTTACTCCTGCTTTTTCTAAGGCTTGGTAGTAGATTTTTTTGTAGAAAGTTGTATCGCTTGGTATATAGGTTTCTCCATTTTGTTTTTCCGCTTCTACTATATATCCGCATTTGCTTTCTTTTACAAGAAAAGTCATTATGTCTTTGATTTTTGGGTGAATAAACATTTTTCTTTGCCTACCTGCTTGGGTTTTTTCTCCAAAGTCTATTATTTGGTTTTTGTCTAAGTCTATTTTATTTGTTGTTAAATTTATATATTCGCTTGTTCTAAAGCCTGTAAAGATTAAATTAAGCACGTGCATAGCTTCTGGATTTTCTGGTATTGATGTGTATAGTTGCTGGATTTCTTGATTGGTGAAGATTTCTTTTTTCCTTCTGATGCCTACTCCTCCTACTACTAGGCACTTTGATAGGTCAAGCTGAATTAGGTCGTTTTTTATGGCTATGTCGTATATTTTGGATATTAGGTGCTTTAATCTTTCTATTGATGATTTTGAGTATTCCTCGTGCTTATATTCGCCATTTCCTAGCGCCTTTTCGTATCCATCTAGTTCCATCTGATCGAGCACATCCTGTAGATCACTGTATTTTATATCATAGATGCTAGTATTGTGTAGTTCTTCAAATTTTAAATAGGAAGAGTGATATCTTGCTTTTGTTCTTAGTGATAATTTTTTAAATTCATTGGTGGATGTGTATTTTTCGTATAGATCTGCAAAGGTTACTATTGGCTTTGGGTCTTGGTAGTTTAGTAGTGCGTCTAAGGCTTGGTTGTAGGTTTTGTAGAAGCCTATGTCTTTTCTTTTTTGGGATTTGGGGAGTCTTGCTCGGTATTGATTTACTCTTAATTTCCCTTGGGGTGTTAGTTTTACTCTTTCGATTGAGCCTGTGTTGTTGGGTAGTTTTCTTCTTTTTGCCATTGTGTCCTCCTTGTGGTATTATTAAGATGAGAGGCAATAAGTGAGAAAAAAGTCGTTTAGTGTCTGTCTACAGGGTTTTTATAGCACGGGTTTAGTCGCCCGTGCTTTTTTATTACTTTATTTAAACTATTATTGATTTTTGATATTAGCAAATACTATATGGTCGCTCAGACCACTAACTAATTTAAAATCTAAGTCCTTTTTCTCAACTTTATATGCTAGGTAATAATCACCTTCTCCACCTACCTTTGTTTTAGTAGTTATATCATTTTTGTATTCATCAGGCGGAGTTACAGCATAGCTACATTGATATATACTATTATCATCTTCTTGTATTAGTTTTAATTCTGCATGAGTAAGAGTTGAAATATTAACATCTTCTTTATATTTATTTGTTGCTTTTATAGGGATGATTACAATATTTGTTTCGGGTTCGTATTTATGAGTAGTTATAAATGCATCGCCTGTTTGTACATAGTCGCCTAACAATCCATTTATATTAAAGTAGTTACTTTGTTCATTTGTTCCAGCTTGCTCTTGTACTGTTTGGGTTACGGGATTAATAACTTGCTTATATTCAGGCACATAGTTTGGGTCTACTTCTTCTTCTGGTTCTTCCTTAATTATTTCTTTTGCAGGTTCTTCGCCCGCAACTTCTTCTACTGGCTGACTATCAACTGGTTCTTCTTCCGCTTGTTGCTCTTGATTATTTCCGCAAGCTGTTAGTGCTAGGGCTAGTAGCAACGGTGTTAGATTTTTGATTTTCATTTTTTCCTCCTAATTTTTATATAAAAGCCTTATGACTGTTATATGCTTTTATCTTTTTCTTCTGATTTCTTTGACTACGCCTAATATCTTTATTTCTTGTTCTGTGGGGTTGTAGGTTTTTGGTGGATATTCTGGATTGATAGGCTTTAAGGTGATTGTGCCATCGCTATTTTTGATGACGGTTTTTAATGTGGCATCATAGCCATTTACATATACAACACAATCTTCGCCGCTTTCGCAGTCGGGGGTAATTTCTATTATTATGGTGTCACCTGGTAAGTAGTCGGGATACATTGAGTCACCATCGACTCTCAGACCCATGTATTCCTCATAAGGCGAGTAACCGTCGGAGTAGGATATATCTTCGGTGTCGATTATATCTTCTATGGCTTCTAAGGGTATACCTGCTGGAACTAGACCGTATATGTTGATGGTGGTGTAGTCTTTGCCTTTCACTGGGCGGTCGTTGCCTAGGATGTAGTCGACGGAAACATTGAATGTTTGGGCATACTTTTTTAGTATATCTGCATTTGGTTCCCTTTGGTTTCTTTCATACATGCTAACTGTAGACTTTGCTACATTTAAAATTTTTGCCATATCTGTTTGGGTTTTATCATTTTGTAGCCTTAAGTTTTTTAATTTTAATCCAATGTTCATAAGTCCTCCCTTGTTAACAAACGGTGAAGTTACTATTATTATATGCACTTATAGTGTACTTGTAAATAGTACAAAGTAGACGATTTGAAAACTATTTATTAAAAAATTAAAAAAATACTTGACAAGTACACGAAATGTGTATATAATAGAATTAACAAAACAAGAAAGGGGGAGATGATGAAAAATATTTGTTGTTTTAAAGGAGAGTCTGGAGAGCCAGGAATTAAAGGAAATTTAGTTAGTGTAATTATTAATGATTCTAACAAAGATATTTATTTATATATAAATGGAAAACAACAAAATATTGATGAAGAGATAAATTACTCAATGATTGATGGAAAGTTAAGTCTTGATATTGATATTAAAAGGATTGAAAAAAAGCACAATATAAGAGGTTCTCAAATAAGTGTGCTTTATAAGCATGATTAATTAGATTTCAGTTAATATTAATCTAAGTTTTTCTAATGCTGGCTTTGCTGGGATACATTTCTCTGATAAAGAATCTAAGATTTCAGATAGTGTCAAGTCATTTGGGATGAAGTGTAGATATTGGATTGCATACCATAAAGATGGATTTGATTCAAATACTGGGAGCATTTTTGATGCTATATGCCTTAGGTTTTCTCTTTGGTATGGGTCTGATTGAAACGATTTTAGGATTTCTGAATCATGTTGATCTAAGAGGCTTATATTAAAGGATTGAGTATATTTGTTTTGATTTTCAATGTACTTTGGAAAAAATTCACCATATTCTAAATTATTGGATGATAAAGGGTTATTGGTCCAGATTTTAGTTAGTCTAGGTAGAACATATTGGGACATCATTTCTGCTAAAGCTTCTTCAAACCAATGATTAGTGTAATTATTTGGAATAATGTTAGGTATAATCAAATGAAGTAATTCATGACTTAGTTGATATGCTAACTGTGCCCAATGTAAGGGTTCAACAGCTAGCAAGATATAGGATTTATCATATGAGCAATAAGGACATTCACTATTAGGTTCTAAAATAATTCTTATATCTATATCAGAAATATAAGGTAAAGCTTCTGAGTATATGTCTACTATTTGATGAGCTATAAAAATGGACGTATTTGATGAATCTTCATAGACTGTTATATTGTTTAATTTCATTAAATGGTCCTCCTTTAATTAGTATTAATAGAAACAATACACGGAGAATTATTTCTATTAATATAATTATACCACATATAGTGGAAACATAGAAAGGAAATACGATATATAGTATGAGAAGATTAAAAGAAATTAGATTGGCTAAGAATTTAAAACAAAGTGAATTGGCCAAGCAAGTTGGAGTTAATAACAGAACTATAAGTTCTTATGAAACTGGGGCTAGAGATTTACCTGTGAAAATTGCAAAGAAAATTGGTAAAGTTTTGAATATTGATTGGTGGCAGTTGTACGAAGATTAAAGGGGGTGAGTGTTATTGAAAAGATAAATACAAAGGTTGCTAGAAAATTAAGAAATTTAAGAGAAAATAGCGGCAAGACTCAAAAAGAGTTGGCAGATATTATGGATTTATCGGTAAGTGCAATTAGTATGTATGAGAATGGTGGAAGGATACCATCTGATAAGGTTAAGAAACAATATGCTTTACTTTTTGATGTATCTATAGAGGATATATTTTTTTGATTTAAAAGTACACGAAACGTGCATTTATAAAACAAAAGTTCACATAAGGAGGATTAATGAATGAATTAGTGAATTTAGATCAGATTGTTTCAGAGATTAAGTTTTTTGAAAATCAAGCGGTTGTTTCTTACTGGGAGATTGGGAAAAGACTTAGTCAAGCAAAAGAACAAGTAGGACATGGTGAATGGATCCCATGGATTGAGGAGAACTTAAATTATTCAAGACGAACAGCATCAAGTCTTATAAAAGTTTATGAAAGTTATCCAAATGGGAATACATCTTCACATTTGAATTTTAGCAAAGTTTTAGCTCTAACCTCAATCAAAGACGAGGAAGACCGTCAAGACTTTATTGATAGTCACGAAGTAGAAGATATGACCACAAGACAGTTACAAGCTGAAATTAAGGAATTTAAAAAAGGACTAGAAGAAAAAGAGAAACAACTAGAAGAAAGCACAGCAGCAAACAAGCTACTAGCTGATAAGGTATTCGAGTTAGAACAAAGAGAGCCAGAAATAATTGAAAAAAAGGTGGTGCCGGAAGATTATGAGGATCTGAAAAATGAACTAAAAGAGCTTATGGATTATCAAAAGGAATTAGAAAATAAGCTGTATGAAGAAAAGCAAAAACCTAAAGAGATAATCAAGGAAGTAGAAAGAGGAGATATTAAATATCTAAAATCAGAAAACAAAAGACTGGAAGAACAATTACAGAAAGAAATAACAAAGAATATTAGCTTAATCAATGATAAAAAGCTAGCCATTAGTCAGTTAGAAACAGAGGAAGCACATAAAAAAAGAGTTAGTGATATAACAAGTATGCACTACTCAATAGCTGGATTTTTAAGAAGCCTAGGGGGTCAACTATATCTAACAGAATATTTAGAAGAAGTTACACCTAGAGAAAGAAATTTATACCTTGATTCAGTTAAACACTTAAGAGCATTTTCAGAGCAATTATATCTTAATTGTGAGGAAGCAATAAAAAAATATAGGAGTTAAAAAATGACAAAAAAAGATTTGAGATTACCAGAAGAAAAAGACGATAAAAACAACGGTATTGACAAAAAAGATGACAATGACAGTTTAGAGCAAATATTAAAAAATTTTATGATTCAATCAACAAAAAATGATGAAGCTTTTAAAAATCAAATAGTAAAGATTAATAATCAAGTATCAGATTTAAGCGAAGGTCAAAATTCATTGAGAGAGGATTTTATAAGCTTTAAAGAAGAATATGTAGAAAATCAAAGATTAGAACCATGGCAAAAGAATGTAATTAAAAAACACATACAAAAAACCGTAAAAAGTGCTCTAGCTCCACACAATTATCAAAGTCCAAGTATAAGATCTTTAGCTTATATTCAAGCTTACGGACAATTACGACAATTTGGATATTACACAATGAATGATACCAAGCAAAGATTTTACAAAGATATTATTAATGCTATAAATTCTGGACAAGCAACAATAACAGAAAAAGAAGTTTTAGAAAGATACGACTATAACCAATGGAAAAACCAAAGAGATTTGGGATAGGAATATTAATTTAAATCAAGGAGCAACTTATGGCAAAGAATAGTGAGTATCTTATGAGTTTGCCCGAAGCGGCGGAGATGCTGGGGTGGAATGCCGAGTATATGAGATTAGCTGCAAGAGAAGGCAAGCTTACCTTTGCTAGCGGTGTATCTGGTAAAGGTGAGCGTTGGATTTATTATGTGGATAGGCTAGCTTTGGAAAGATGTTTGGCTGGAGAGCAGAATTTATTTAAGTAAAGAGGAGGAATTTATGACAGTTAGAATTAACGAATTATTTATGAATGTGGATGGAAAAAGAGTTTTGAGAGCAAAGAGAAAGGCAAAGGAGGCTAGGGAGAATTTTTATAGAGATGAAGAGATTAAAAAGATGAAGAGAGCCAGCAGACAAGAGAGCTTTAAGAGAGTTTGTGCGATCTATGATGAGTGCTTGGCATAAAAAAATCTCGCTTGTATGTAGGAATTTAGCGAGATTAAATAAAAAATATTCTAAATCATTATACCGTTTGTGAGGGAAATTTAAAGTGAATTGTTACGATTTTGATGAGTTTAGAGAAAAGATTATGACTATTTCTGATGATGGGTTGACGACTCTACTTGAGTGTTTGACTAGTAATAAGAATTTAAAGGATAGAGAAGATAAGATTTTATTGCTTAAATTAGAGATTAAAAGACGTTTTAAATTAAGTGAATATTTAGATAAGTAGGAGAGATTATGAGAGTAACTTTTACAAAGTGTATTTATAAAGATTATGAGGTGGATATCCCATATAGGGAGTTTGTTGAAGACTTTTCTGAAAGTGAGCATGAGGCAGTTTTGCAGTATATGTTTAAGGCAAACAAGATCAACGAAGAAGTTGAGATCGACAATATTGAGCTTGGAAAGCTTGATGACGAAGACCAAGAGTTTTGCGATATGCTTTATTGTCAAGATGTGGAAGATGACAGGCTTCTTAATTTACAGTATGAGGAGGGTTTGCTATGACTAATGCTATTGCTAATGTTTCAAAGCTTAGCAGGGAGGATTGGCTAAAGCTTAGACAATTAGGGATTGGCGGTTCTGATGCGGCGGCTGCTTGCGGTTTGTCACATTGGAAAAGTCAAGCACAGCTATTTTTGGAAAAGACGTCAAAGGTTGAGATTTCCAATAATGAGTCGGAGGCTTTAAGGCAAGGGCGAGATTTTGAAGATTATGTTGCTGGAAGATTTACTGAAGCGACTGGTAAAAAAGTGCGTCGTGATAATTTTATGATGTGCGATGCGGATTATCCTTTTCTGATTGCTGATATTGACAGAAGAGTAGTAGGAGAAGATGCAATCCTTGAGTGTAAAACTACCAGCCCTTATAACCGCTATAAGTGGGAAGATGGGGCAATTCCAATAGAGTACGAGCTTCAATGCTTGCACTATATGAGTGTAACTGGTGCTAAAAAATGTTATTTGGCTTGTTTGGTATTCGGTAGTGAATTTATTATCCGTGAGATTGATTGGGACGATGAAACTATAAAGATGCTTAGGGATAAGGAAATCGAGTTTTGGAATGAGTATGTAGAAAAGAATGTAATGCCAGATCCAGATGGGTCAGTAGCTTTTGATGATGCTTTAAAGGCACGATTTAAGGGTGGTATTGAGGATAGTATAAAGCTAGATGTTGATGTAAATTCTTATGAAACTTACAAGGCAAATAAAGATTTAATTAAAGATTTGGAAGACAGAAATAGAAAATTCGAGCAAGATTTGAAGCTCCAGCTTGCTGATAATAATTACGGAGAAACAAGTTATTTTACTGTAAGTTATAAGCCGTCAATTTCTGTAAGGCTTGATACTAAGAGGATAAAAAAAGAAGCTCCAGAAATTTATGACAAGTATGGAAAAGAAAGTGAAAGCAGAAGATTTTTGATAAAGGAGATAAGAGAATGAAAGTACAAATTGGTAGAGATTATATTGTTATTGATGGAAGATTATTTGATATTAGAAGTTACAGAGATGCAAATGTTTACGGAATTTTAACTGTTATAAATGACTTAGATAGATCAAGATTCCCTGATGATTTGAGCGAAGATAGAGATGATGAAGTAACAACTAATGAAGATATATTTTTAACTCCTTATGGTTGTACAATTGCAAAGATTTTGGATGCTTATTTTAATTTAACAACTAAAGGCATCGATGATGAAGATTATAGAACATGGGCAAATATTAAAAATATGATAGAGGAGAAATTAAATGACTAACGCAAAACAAGCACTAAGCAAAAAGACAAATGGTAAACCAGCAGCACAGGATAATGTAAGAAACTTACTAATGAGTATGAAAGGTGAGATCAAGAATGCTTTGCCTCAATATTTACCAACTGAAAAGTTTGTGAGGACATCATTAACTGCTATAAATAGCAATCCAAAGCTACTAGCTTGTAGCCCTCAATCTCTTATTGCAGCGGTTATGAACTCCGCACAATTGGGGCTTGAGTTTAATACACCACTTGGGGAGGCTTATCTTATCCCTTATGGCAATAAGGTTCAATTTCAAATTGGATATCAAGGGCTTTTAAAGTTGGCGCACAATACGGGTCAGTTTAAAAGAATTACTGCTAAAGAGGTTCACGATAATGACGAGTTTTCCATTGATTATGGCACAGGTGAGATCGTTCATAAGCCAGTTATCCGAGGAGAAAGCGGAGAGGTTATAGGATATTACGCTGTTTATGAAACTAAAGAGGGTGGCAGAGATAGCTTTTATATGAGTAAGGAAGATGCGGAAAACTATGGTCATAAGTTTTCTAAGTCATATAGTTCTGGACCTTGGACAAGCAATTTTGATTCGATGGCGAAAAAATCTTGTATTATACAAGTTTTAAAATATGCACCAAAAGCTATTGATAAGCCAGAATTGGGTCAAGCTATGGCTTTTGATAATCAAGTATTTAAAGCTTCAGATTTTGATAAAGAAACGGGCGGAATAACTTATGATATTGACTATGAAGTTGTTAGTGAGAAAGAAGAGGCGAAAGATCCAAAGACTTTAGAAAATTCTGACGATAGCAAGAACAAAAAAGTAGACAAAGATACGGGAGAAATTTTAGAAGATGATTTCTTTTCTGATGACTTTGTGCCAGTTAGTGAAAATGAATAATTGATGAATAATTTTTGTAAAAAAGATGATGATTTTCGTATTGAGGCGGTGATGTGCTAGATGGCAGGTATAAGCTGGATTAAGTTATCGGTAAATATTTTTGATGATGAAAAAATAAAATTGATTAGGTCAATGCCAGAGGGTGATGCTATATTGCTAATTTGGATCCAGCTTTTATGTTTGGCTGGTAAGACCAATGATAATGGGGCTGTGTATATAGGTCAACATATGTATTATTCTGATGAGATGCTTGCTACTGTTTGTAACCAGCCCCTTAATACCATAAGGCTTGCTTTAAGAACTTTTGAAGAGTTTGAAATGATAAGCCTTGATGAAGATGGACTGATAAGTGTTACAAATTGGGAAAAACACCAGAATATTGAGGGTATGGAGAAGGTCAGAGAACAAACGAGAAAAAGAGTTGCTAAGCACAGAGCAAAGCAAAAAGAATTACAAAGTAACGTTACTGTAACGTTACCTAACGCAACAGATAATAATAAGAATAGATTAGATAAGAATAAGAATAGATTAGAAAAAGACAATAATAATATACCAAGTTTGGAAGAATTAAGTGAAAATGAAAAATTAACGGTCGATTATTATTATCGTCTAGTTAAAAACAACACAAGTAAAAGCGATTTGGATTTAGTCGTGGATGCTGTAAAAACTTACGGTTGGCAAAAGGTTTTATATACAATTTTTTATCTGAAAAAAGAACAAAAGGCTAACATCACAAGCTTTAAGTATGTGAACACAGTCTTAGAAACTGGAAAAGAAGTTGACAATGATATGATGATTTACTTTGCCAACAAAGAAATTAGAGAATTTAGGAGCAGAAGATGAACAAAGTTTATTTGATCGGAAGATTGGTCAGAGATGTTGATTTACGATATACGCAGTCTAATAGGGCTGTTGCTAATTTTACGCTTGCTTGTGATAGGCAGATGACTAGGGAGAAAAGGGAGGAGGCGGAGGCCAATTCCTATCCTACCGCTGATTTTCCAAAGGTTGTTGTTTGGGGCAAGCAGGCAGAAAATGCAAGCAGATATTTAAAAAAAGGCAGTTTGTGTGCTATTGAGGGCAGAATAGAAACTGGATCTTATGACGATAGAGAAACAGGCAAGAAAGTTTTTACCACTACCGTTATTGCGGATAGAGTGGAGTTCTTAAATACCCCAAATTCTTCACAGAATTACGCAGGAGCGAAAAATAATGAAAAGGCATATAAATATATGGCTAATGAAAATAAAACGCACACAGAGCAAAATAACGATGATTTCTTTGGAGATGATTTTGAAGAGTTTGAAGACAATGGGGTGATCCCGTTTTGAAAAACGTTGAACTGATTAATGACAATTTCCAAAATTTTAAAAGATATGGAATACCAAAGGCACAATTGGTAATTGCTGATATTCCCTATAATTTGGGCAATAACGCCTATGCTTCAAGTACGGAATGGTATGTGAACGGCGATAACAAACAAGGAGAAAGCGACAAAGCAGGCAAGGCATTTTTTAGGACTGATAATAATTTCAATCTTGCTGAATATATGCATTTTTGTAGCAAGCTTTTAATTAAAGAGCCGAAAGAAAGAAATAAAGCTCCAGCGATGATTGTATTTTGTAGTTTTGAACAAATACCGATGATTGTGGAGTATGGGAAAAGGCACGGATTTAAAAATTATTACCCTTTATTTTTCATAAAGAACTATAGTTCGCAGGTTTTAAAGGCAAATATGAAGATCGTTGGAGCTACTGAACACGCGGTGGTTTTGTATCGTGATAAGTTGCCGAAGTTTAGAAATGGTGGAAAAGTTTTGCAAAATGGAAGGATTGAAACAGGCACAGGGAGGATGATTTTTAATTGGTTTGAGTGGAAAAGAGATGATAAAAATAAATATCCTAAAGTACACCCGACACAGAAACCGATTAAACTGTTAAAAGAATTGATTGAGATTTTTACCGACAAGGGCGATGTAGTGATCGATCCAGTTGCAGGCAGTGGAAGCACTTTAAGGGCTTGCTATGAGCTAGGAAGAAAAGCTTATGGTTTTGAAGTCGATAAGGGTTTTTACAAGAAAGCGATGGAAGAAATGCTAAAAGTGCCAGATGAGGAGCAGATGGATATGTTTGAGATGGTGGCGAATAGATGAAATTAGTTTTATATGGCAATCCAGCTACTAAGAAAAATTCAATGCAGATTTTTAAAAACTCAAGGACTGGACAGCCTTTTTTGACTCAATCTGTGAGATATAAGGAGTATGCCAAGGATTGTGCGAGGCAAATTACAAGCAAGTACAAGTTAAAAGTTGACTACCCAATTAATTTAAAGTGCGTGTATTACAGAAAAACTAAGCACAGGGTAGATCTTACAAATTTGCTTGCTGCAACTTGCGATATTCTAACGGATTGTGGAGTAATTGCTGATGACAATTACAAAATTGTGGTTTCTCATGATGGGTCTAGGGTTGATTTTGACAAAGAAAATCCGAGGGTAGAAATTGATATTGAAAGGATTGTATAAATATATAAAACAAGTGAGAATAATGTATATATATCAATTTATTAAGGGGGAGAATATGAAAAGTGGAATTGTAATAAGAAGAAAATACTTAGGTTATGAAGTTATTGTTAAAAGAATAGATTGGAGTGACAACCCGCATTTTATGCCTTGTTCGTTTGATGTGAATACTTTTTGGTATTGTGGATATGTTGTTATTCCTAAAACACATCCTTACTATGGTGTGGATTATAATGATTTAGTAGATTTGTTTGATGTTCATGGTGGGTTAACTTATTCTGGAGAACTTGACGAAGTAGGTGAGTGGGCTCTTGGTTTTGATTGTAATCATGCAGATGATAATCCATTTTGTGAAGATCAATATTATACACTAGAAGAATGCCTACGTTTGGTAGAACAAATAATTAAAGCACAAAATATAACCGAAGGTTGTTATCGTTTACACTTTAAGGAAAGTCAATTGGATGTTATTATTAATGCTTTGAGAGTAGCTTGGGATACTTATCAAGAAGACTGTGTTGATACAAGTGGAATAGAAGATTTGGAAAATATTATAGGTGAACTGGTGGAGTTGAGAAAAAAGGAGAACAACAAATGATAAAAGAATTAGAAAAGAGAAATTTAACATTAGAAAACTTTAAAGAATTAGTGGAAAAATCAGATAACAATAAAGCTAAAAGATTATTACCTTACATGTTAAGTGACGATTGTTCGGATGAACAACTTAATAGGTTGGTAGAGTCATTTTTCAAATTAGAAGAAGAATCAAATTAAAGCTATCGAAAGCGACTACTAAGCTAGGAGGCAGGAGAATATGAAAATTGATGAGTTAAAAAGAATTGCCGAAGAAAATGATTATGTATTAACTAAATCTTTTGATAATTACAAATTAGAAAGAAAAAACAGTGGGAATTGTATAGATATCAGTAATGTGAATACAAATAGAGTATGGATTTCAAATATTAGTATTTGTGATGATAAAGATTTTAATATGATCAAGGCGGCTGTTAAGTTTGCAGAAACACCTATCGAGGACAGGGAGGGAGAGAAGTATTACCTGGTAAAGTTTAGCGAAAAAGAGATTGAAGAAATCAAGAAAAAGTTTGATACTGATTTGAAAGATTTTGAATTGGTGGAGGTGAAAGATGACGCTAAAACCAACTAAAGATGTTAAAGAATACGAAAAATACGGATTTAAGAAGTGCAAAGGTAGTTATGGCAGAAATGGTTGTTATTATTTATGTGTAGCTAAAGGTTGCAAAATGATTTTTTTGAGTAAGGCAATGATTGATATTATAGATTGGTCTGATAGCGACCCGAGAATCCACAAAAGACCGAATTGTAGATATAGCGATACAAGGACAGCTTTAGATATTGTTACAAGTCTTGCAATTAATGGAATGATTATGACAGAATTTCCGATTATAGAATGGGAGGTAAAAGAGTGAAAAAGTGGCAGAAGGATTGTATTGCTTATTGGTGGTGGGTTTCCTTTATGCAGTTACTGATATTATTGATGATGAGAAGATGGAGGTTAAGAGATGATTAATCAAAGAAACGTGGAAAGGTTATATCAATTAATCTTAGAAAATGATTACTCTTTACAAGGGTGTCAATGGGATGAACTATATACGTGTGATTATGATACGCCACAAAGTATAATTAACGATTTTATAAATATATTTCTAGATACCGATTTTAGTGAGTTTGATTTTAATATCAATGATTATGTATCGGTTGCCAACAGAGAAGAAAGAAAAGAGGCTTTGATTAAGTTTTTTGAAACTATTGTTAAGGATTTGAAAGAGGATAAAGAATGAAAGTAAAAGATTTTTTAGATTGGTTTGCTGATTTTGATCCTGAAAGTGAGTTGAAAATCGAATTGCTTGAACAAATATATAACGGCAATTTAGGATGTGGTGAAGAAATTTACACGCCTTTAGAGGTGGCAGATACAAATTATTTAGATGAAACTGATACTGTTTTTGTGACTTTGGAATGGGGAGATTAAAAATGTTGATTAAATTATTTTATGATGATGGGTATATCGAGGGTAAGGATGATTATTCTTACAGGGAATTTACTGTTGATAGTTGGGAGAAATTTTGGAATATATGGAATAATTCGAGTGATTTTTTTAGGTGTGATGATACGTTTAATGGAAAAAGAATTTATATTAAAAAAGACCGAGTTATAGAAATTATGGAGTGATGATAATGATGAATTTTGAAGATTTAAAAGGTTTGGTTTTGGATTGGGCGGATGATAGGGATTTGCTCCACTCAGAAAATGCGGATAAGCAGTTTATGAAGTTTATTGAGGAGGTGTTCGAGTTTAAGACGGAGATGGATCTATACTTTTATCATTCTGACGTATTAAAAGTTGTAAACAAAGCACACATGGAAGATGAAATGGGAGATATTTTTGTAACTCTTATTATCCTTTGTGAGCAGATTGGGATTGACCCTGTTGTGTGTCTTTCTATGGCTTATGAGAAGATTAAGGATAGGAAAGGTAAGACTATCGGGGGAAAATTTATTAAGGAGAGCGATCTCTTATAAGGGGGATTGATGAATTTTGAGTATAGAAGAAATCATATAATCAAGATTAAAAGACTTGATAAGGTTAAGGCTGATTTAAAGGCTTATGACGAGGAGATGAAGCTTTTTAAGGAAATTAGGGAGGAGATAAAGGAGCTTAGGTCTGGCATTACTGATTTAAGGTCTGGAATTTCTAATACTGATCCTGTTCAAGGGGGTGGGTCAAGTCAAGAGGATAGGTATTCTGATACTTTTGATAAGATCATGGAGAATGAGAGACTTTTAAAGCTTATCGATTTGGATACTAGGGCAATTAAAGCAATTTTACATAATCTTGATGAGGAGGAGTTTTTAATTGTAGATAGTTTATGGATTAAGAGAACATCGTCCTTACGCGAGCTTGAGCCTAGTCTTTATTTGCTTAAAGATACTATTAAGAGGAGATCGGATAAGATTTTGCTTTATATTTATGAAGAGCTTTATGTTAAGACACCTAAAGAGGTGTATCCTGTATAGGTGAAAAAATTTTGCGACAAATTTTGCGACACTTGAGGTCTTTTATTGTGATATAATGATATTGGAGATATTTACACAGAGAAGCAACTAAAAAACTTTTGTAAATTGTTCATACTAAAATTGCTCTTGTACTAGAAACTGAAAAATACCTTTTTAATGTTTTATAAAATTCCTTTGAAAAATATTGATGATTTTCTTTATCACGCGTTACACTTTTCACATAGCTTAGTGAGTGTTGCTTCTTTTGTAAATATTTTAGGCGATTTGATCGCCTTTTTTTGTGCAGATTTTTAAAGCTTATGAGTTAAGCCACCAAGGCCTCCTTTCACTGGATTTTAGATGGTTTTCACGGGTTTTCATTTTTTACTTGGTGGCTTTACTGATAGGCTTAATTAATTAATAAAAAATTTTAAAAAGTGCTTGACTTATGTATCCACGTATGTTATAATATAATTAACAAATAAGAAAGGAGGAAATCACAATGACCAACGAACAGTTTCAAAAGGTTATTCAAATGATTTTGATAATACTTGAAAAAAGTAAAAATCTTGAAGAAGCCAAAGATGAAATAAGAAAGTTACTATAATGCTAGGGGCTTTGCCCCTTAGCTAATTGTTAGGAGGATATTATGACAGATAAGGAATTTAAAGCAGTATTAGAGGAGATATTAAATATTCTAGATCAAAGCGAAAACATTGAACAAGCTATAAAAAAAATAAAAGACAAATATCTTAAAGATGACAAATAAAAAAAAGATGGGTAGACCCACTGATGACCCAAAGACACTTAATACAAGAGTAAGATTATCTGAAAATGACGTAAAAATGCTTGAATACTGTTCTGAAAAAACAAGATTAACAAAGTCAGAAATTATTAGAAGAGGAATAGAACTTGTATATAATAAAATAAAAAAAGAATACCAATAAAAAGAAAGGAGTCGTTTTTAAAACGACTCTCAATAACCAACGAACAACAAAGTTGTTCTCAATTAATATACCTTTTTATTGTAATTCTTCAATGAAAGGATTATGAATGAATAATATAGTTAAAATTGAAAAAAGTAATAGGTATGGTCTTGTAACTACAAGTAGAATAATTGCTGATGGATTAGGAAAAAGACATACCGAAGTTTTAAGAAGTATTGACAATATTTCAGAAAACGCAGATTTGCGTTCTCTGATTATTCCAACAACTTACAAGGTAAAAGGTCAAAAAAGAGAATACAAGGAATATCTACTAACAAAAGACGGTTTCACCTTATATATGTTTAACATTCAAGGATATAATGATTTTAAGATGGCATATATAAATGAGTTTAATCGTATGGAAAGAATTCTTAACGGTGAGCAACTAGAACTAGAAGATTACAAACTAGAAAAGAAAACCTACAAAGGCAAGCCTGTTATGACTGTTAGGGATATAGTTTATCTAACTGGTGATAATAAGGACAATATCAATTGGCTTGTTAAGTCTAAGTCTTTGGGTACTCTTTTGAATGCTAGGACTTTGAAAGATTTTAGGTTTGAAAACAAGGGTGTTAATGTTTTTAATAGACTTAATATTCTTTTTAGAGATGATGTTTATAAGTTAATCGAGGGATATAATTTGAATAGCGATGCTTATGTTAAGATTAATAAGTATTTTGGTGAAAATAGTTTGGTTAGTAGGAGCAACAAAGATGATATAGATAGATTTTTGAAAGCTCAAAGATTAATTGATTTACACAGAACTTTGTATTCTTTTGCTATGGACAGTGAAATGAGGGGAGATTTTACTGAGATTATTTCTACAAAGTTTGTCGAAATTGGATTGTTGGATAAGACTTGTAGAGATTTAGGTATAAATTCTAAGGAAGGTTGGAATTTGCATTTTAAATTAGGCGAGTTGAAAAGAAGCATTTTAAGTTAATTTTTATATTTTAAAGACAAGTTGTAAAAGGCTTGTCTTTTTTTGTGCACAATAAAAAAGAGAGGGCAACCACTCCCTCTCTTTTTACTTGTCAGATAAGTTCCGACTTGCACGAAAAACCATGACAAAATTATTATCTGACAAGAACCGCACAAATTACGCTCTAATGTGCAAGGTTTATAGTACCTTATGACTATCTACACTAATATTATATGTTCTGATGTTAGTTTCAGCAAGTACAACTCATATAATACTTTGCAGTGTGATTGCTTCTAGCACGGGGCGACCGTGTATAATCTAAAACATGCTGACTTTACATCAAATTTAGTGCGTTTTATTTAAAGCTATTAGTAATATCAATAAACAAAGATAACAATGCTATTAAAAGCATTAGTAATTCATAGATTGTCATAAGTCTCCTTTCTAGGATCTAGAAAGTTGTAAGAATATTATACATAATTTTATTAAATAAACAATGAACTAACAGTAAAGAAAGGGGTGATGTGCTTTGAAGAAATTGACAATTAAACAGAAGAAGTTTGCTGATGAGTACATCAGGACTGGGAATGCTACCGAAGCTTATCTTAAATCTTATGCTAAGCAAAGTAGAGCAAGTGCAGAAGCAAACGCTAGAAAACTACTCGGAAAGTACTCGGTAAAAACATATATAGATAATAGGTTAAAAGAGATTGATTCTGAAAAGATTGTTTCTCAAAAAGAGATAATGGAGCTTTTATCGTCAATCGCTAGAGGTGAGTCGACCGAACAGACTCTTATAGGAGTTGGAGAAGGTAGACAAGAGGTTATAGAAACCAGGACAACAGATAAAGATAGGATGAAGGCAATGGATATGCTGATGAAGAGATTCGGAATGCAGTATTCTGACTTAGAAATTAAAAAACAAGAAACACAAATTGCAAAAACAAAGGCAGAAATTGACAGGATCAAGGGCATTGGTGAAGAGGTTGAAGATTTATCAGAGATAGAAGAAGAAATTTATGGTGGAAATGATGAAGACTAAGAAAACTATAGATTTTAAATTTTCTGATAAACACAAAGAGTATATATTAAAGGCTAGTAAAAATACCTACAACATAGCAGAAGGAGCAGTAAGGGCGGGTAAGACTGTAGATAATATATTTGCCTTTGCTTATGAATTAAAAAACACTAAAGATCGTATTCATCTTGCTACAGGTTCAACTGTTGCCAATGCTAAGCTAAATATTGGTGACGCCAACGGATTTGGTCTTGAGTATATATTTCGAGGACAATGCAGATGGGGAAAACACAAGAGCAATGAAGCCTTAATTATCAAGGGCGTTAGCACTGGTTTTAAGACTAGGGTTGTTATCTTTGCTGGCGGTGCAAAGGCTGATAGCTACAAAAGCATACGAGGTAATTCTTATGGAATGTGGATAGCTACTGAAATAAATTTACATCACAAAGACACAATTAAAGAATGTTTTAACCGTACTGCTGCTGCAAAAGACAGGAAATTCTTTTGGGATTTAAACCCGTCAAACCCTAATCATTTTATTTATACTGACCATATAGAAAAGTATAGAAAACTAAATGATCAAATAGGGGGAGTGAATTATCAACATTTCACCATAAGAGATAATAAAACTCTTGATGAAGAAAGAATTAGACAAATAGAACTTCAATATGACCCTAATTCTGTTTGGTACAAAAGAGATATATTGGGTTTAAGAATTGTCGCAGAGGGATTGATATATAGGCAATTTGCCGATAATCCAGAAGCTTATTTGACTAAGGAGAGAATAAGGGGACTTAAAGTAATTTTCATAGGCGTAGATTTTGGTGGGAACGGGTCAAAACACGCAATGGTTGCAAGTGGATTGACAAACGATAATGGCATAGTAGCTTTAAAATCTTCTTTGTACCAACCAGATAAGCCAACAGATCTTAACAAGCAATTAATTGATTTTGTAAGAGAGGTTCAAGCTAATTATGGGCAAGTGTCAGTAATATATGCTGATAGTGCAGAGCAAGTGTTAATTAAAGGAATGCAAAAGGCCTTGCTAGATGAAAATATCAATATTAAAATAAAAAATTCAATCAAAAACAAAATAAACGACCGAATACGATTAGTAAATAGCTTAATTGCAACTAATCGTTTTTTATATACAAAAGATTGCGATAGCCTAGCAAAGGCTTTAAGCCAAGCTGTATATGAACAAGACAAAATGGAAGATGTAAGGCTTGATAATGGCACAAGCGATATTGATAGCCTTGATGCCTTTGAGTATTCAATTGAAAAGCATCTAAATTTATTGATGAAAGTTTAGGAGATAAGATGTTAGAAGCAGATATAAAAAAAGTTATGGGTTTAGATACTTATAGCATTGATAACAATGTCAAATTATGGCTGGACTGCTATAGGGGAGAAAGTTATTGGATAACAGATAAGCTTGAGAGATTAGGACCGATGGCAACTGATCGTATCCAATCTATGAATTTGTGCCAAGCTATTGCAAGCGAATTGGCAAGGCTTAGTGTTATGGAACTAAAAACAAGTGTTGATGATGAAAATATTAACCAATATTATCAAAGCTTTATAAAGCACATTAGAAAATTTACAGAATATGGTTTAGCCTTGGGTGGAATAATTGTTAAACCATATATAGACAACCTAGAAGATAAAAGGATTGATATAGACATAGTTACAGCTGATAAGTTTGTGGTCTTAGGCTTTACAAGCTTTGGCGATGTAAATCATATTGTGTTTATAGATAGAATCAAAAAGAGTGATAAAAAGGGAAAGGAAATATTTTTTACAAGGCTTGAGGAACACAAAATCACAAAGGTATATGAAATAAAAAATAGGGCTTTTATGTCGGATCAACAAGATAGACTTGGTCAAGAAGTAAGATTAAACATTATAGAAGAACGGGAAAATTTAAAAGATTATGAAAAATTAGAAAATAGAGATAAAGCCTTATTTGCCTATTTTAAAAATCCTCAAGCAAATAATTTGAATTTGGATACTTTCGAGGGGATTAGTTGCTTTGCCAGAGCCTTATCTCTTATCCAAGATGCAGATGAGCAATACCAAAGGTTGATTTGGGAGTTTGAGGGCTCAGAGCTTGCAATTGATGCTGATATAACAGTTTTAAAAGCAAGTGGAGAAATGCCAGTCGGCAAAGAAAGATTATTTAGAAACCTAGGCAAGGATTACCAGGATAATTTCTATGAAGTCTTTAGCCCTACAATCCGCGATGAGTCGATTATAAATGGCTTAAATAATATTCTAAGAAAAATAGAATTTGCTTGTGGTCTGGCTTTTGGGACGATTTCTGAAACTGAGTACACTGCCAAAACTGCCACAGAAATTAAGATGAGCCAGCAAAGAAGTTACTCAACAGTTGTTGACATACAAAACGAATTACAAAAATCCTTAGAAGAATTTGCAGAAATTATTGACTATTGGTTAAGATTTTTAAAATTACCAGTCAAAGAAAATTGGGAAATATCTTTTGATTTTGATGATAGTTTAGTAATAGATAGCACAGAAGAACAAAAAATTAGATTGCAAGAAGTTGCAGCAGGAATCCTAAAAGCAGAAGCTTATTTGAAGTGGAGATATGGGGCAAGCGGTCAAGCAATAGATGATTTAATGGCTAATAGTAGTGAAAATTCAGATGATGTAGCTGAGGAAGAATAATGCTAAGTCCTGATTACATGGAAAGAGTGACAGATCATATTGTAGAATTATATCAAGATTTGGAAGATGACATTCTTAAAGATATAGCAAAAAGAATAAATAAAAATAAGTATCTGACTGCTACTGCCGAAAGACAGGCAGAGGTACTTATAGAAAGAGGTTATAGTACTGATGAGATAGAAATGCTTTTAAAGGCTCATCTAAAAGATATAGATGAGGAATTAAAGAATATTATAAATGTTTCAGGATTAAAACACTATGAAGACGAATATAAAGCATATAGCTTAGCAAATAAACAATTAGAAGAATTTAGTAAAAATAGGCACTTTGATCACATCATAAACAATGCTTGCGATAGGTTAATAGAAAGAAATGCAAATATTACCAAGTCTTTAGGAGTAGTTTGTAATGGCAAGGATATAAAACTTAATACATTTTATAAAAAGAGCTTAAATCAAGCGACTTTAAAGGTAGCAAGTGGTGCTTTTTCCAACCAGCAAGTAGTAAGAGGACTAATAAACGAGCTTTCTGATTCTGGAATAAAGGTAATTAACTATCAAAAATCTGGAAGAAACTATAGTGTAGAATCAGCTGCAAAAATGCTTGTAAGAACAAGTGTTAACCAAATGGCTGGAGAAATGTCTTTAAGAAATGCAGAAGATATGGAACAAGACCTAATGGAAATATCCGCACACGCTGGAGCGAGACCTAGCCATGCTCTATGGCAAGGGGAAATTGTATCATTATCAGGCAAGAATAAAAAATACTTAAATCTTGATGATATAGGCTATGGAGAAGCAAGTGGATTTATGGGAGCAAATTGCAGGCACAACTGGTATCCATTCTTTGAGGGGATATCAGAAAGAATATGGACTAAAGAAATGCTTGACAATATAGATCCGGAGCCATTCGAGTTCGAGGGTAAGGATTATACTTTCTATGAAGCAACCCAAAAGCAAAGACAAATAGAAAGAACTATTAGAAAATACAAGCACAGGGTAATGATGTATGACGAAGTTAAGGATGATGAAAGCAAGCTAATTGCCCAAGTAAGATTACAAAGACAAAGGCAATTATACAAGGACTT
>QWCE01001813.1_pt1 | contig 46712 bp, 39 predicted proteins | sample 1972531 | NCBI WGS metagenome assembly QWCE01 (sample SAMN09866716, study PRJNA288562) | Human gut metagenome isolate term4_stool, whole genome shotgun sequencing... | reverse complement strand
CAACTGCGGTTACTACAAGGGCGAGGAAGTCATCAAGAAGGGCTAATTTGCGCAGAATTGGTGGCACATTGGTGTTATGTACAGAAGGGGAGGGCGCAATGCCTTCCCCTTCTTGCTTTGTCTTGAAAACGAAATTGTGAGGTGAAAGCATGGCCATCAGGATCGACCGCGTGGACGCGGGCAGCGAGGCGGAAGCCCTCGGCCTCGCCGGCGGCGACGAGCTGCTGAGCGTGGACGGCAATGAGCTGAACGACACGCTGGACTATGATTTTTATACCGACAGCAAGAGCTTCCACCTCAAAGCAAAGGTGGCGGACGGCATCCGGGAGTGGGACGTCCGGCGGGAAGAGCACGGCCCCTTCGGCTGCGACTTCTCCACCTATCTGGGCGACCAGAAGCACTCCTGCTCCAACCACTGCATGTTCTGCTTCATCGACCAGCTGCCCCCGGGGATGCGTGAGAGTCTTTACTTCAAGGACGACGACGAGCGCCTGTCCTTTTTGTTCGGCAACTATATCACCATGACCAACATGCAGGACCACGAGATCGACCGCATCATCAAGATGCACATCTCGCCCATCAACATCTCGGTCCACACCACCAATCCCCAGCTCCGCGTGCGGATGCTGGCGAATAAACGGGGCGGCGAGGTGCTGAAGTACCTGCCCCGTCTGGTGGAGGGCGGCATCGCCGTCAACTGCCAGCTGGTGCTCTGCCGGGGCATCAACGACGGCGACGAGCTCCGCCGCACCCTCACCGACCTGCTGGAGCTGACCCCGATGGTGCAGAGCGTGGCGGCAGTCCCCTGCGGCGTGACGGATTACCGCCAGAACCTTTTCAAGCAGACGCCCTACGACGCTGAGACCAGCGCCGCCGTCATCGACATCATGGAAGAGTTCGGCGACGAGTGCAAGCGCCGCCACGGCAAGCGCATCATCTACCCCAGCGATGAGTGGTACCTCAAGGCCGGCCGCCCCATCCCGGAGCCGGAGTTCTATGAGGACTACGACCAGCTGGAAAACGGCGTGGGCATGATGAGCCTCTTCCGGGAGGAATTTCTGGCCGAGCTGGAAAAGCCCCACCGCATCTATGGCACCAAAAAGATGGATGTCGTCACCGGCACCATGGCCGCGCCCCTCATCACCGAGATGATGGACGAGCTGCGCCGCCAGTACCCCATGATAGAAGTAAAAGTGCATCCCATCAAAAACAACTTCTTCGGCGGCAACGTCGGCGTGGCGGGCCTCGTCACGGCGACCGACATCATCGCTCAGTGCGAGGGCCGGCTGTCCAGCGGCACCCTGGGCGTGCCTGCCGTGATGCTGCGGGAGGAGAAGGACACCTTCCTCGATGATATGACCATCGAGCAGCTGGGCCAGCGGCTCGGCGTAAAGGTGGAAGTCCTGCCCACCAGCGGCGGCGACGAGGCCAAGGCCCTGCTGCGCAGCGGCCTGCATATCGCCCGCCGGAGAAGACCGTAATTTTACCCCTTTTGTGAAAGGAGGAACCCCCTATGAGCAAACCGATCGTTGCTGTGGTGGGCCGCCCCAACGTGGGCAAGTCCACCCTGTTCAATAAGCTCTGCGGCCAGCGTCTGGCCATCGTGGAGGATACCCCGGGCATCACCCGCGACCGCATCTTCGCCAACTGCGAGTGGAGCGGCCACGAGTTCCTGCTGGTGGATACCGGCGGCATCGAGCCCAAGGCCACCGAGGGCATTCTGGCCCACATGCGCGAGCAGGCCCAGATCGCCATCGACACCGCCGACTGCATCATCATGGTGGTGGACGTGCGCAACGGCCTGACCGCCGCCGACGAGGACGTGGCCCATATGCTGCGCCGCAGCCACAAGCCCATCATCCTCGCCGTCAACAAATGCGACAATGTGGGCGAGACCCCCATGGAGCTCTACGAGTTCTATAACCTCGGCTTCGACGAAGTCATGCCCATCTCGTCCGTCCACGGCCACGGCACCGGCGACCTGCTGGACGCCGTCTGCGCCCACCTCGATTTCAGCGAGACCGTCGTGGAGGAAGACCGCATCCCCGTCGCCATCATCGGCCGCCCCAACGTGGGCAAGTCCAGCCTGACCAACCGCATCCTCGGGGAGAACCGCATGATCGTGGCCAACGAGGCCGGCACTACCCGCGACGCCATCGACACCCCCGTGGACAACGCTTATGGCAAGTTTATCTTTACCGATACCGCCGGTCTGCGCAAGCGCAGCAACATCACCGACGGCCTCGAGCGCTACATGGTCGTCCGCGCACTGGCCGCTGTCGAGCGCAGCCGCGTGGCCCTCATCCTCGTGGACGCCACCGTCGGCTTCACCGAGCAGGACAGCAAGGTGGCCGGCTACGCCCACGACCAGGGCAAAGCCTGCATCATCGTCGTCAACAAGTGGGACGCCGTGGAGGGCAAGGAGACCAACACCATGGAACTGCAGCGCCGGGGCTATGCCGAGTGCTTCAGCTTCATGGGCTATGCTCCCATCATCTTCATCTCGGCCCAGACCGGCTACAACGTCAACAAGCTGATGCAGCTCATCCGCGACGTGGACAGCCAGAACGGTGCCCGCGTGCCCACCGGTGTGCTGAATGAGATGCTGGCCCGTGCCACCGCTCGGATGCAGCCGCCCAGCGACAAGGGCCGCCGCCTGAAGATCTTCTACCTGACCCAGGCTTCCACCCGCCCGCCGACGTTCGTGGCCTTCGTCAACGCAAAGCACCTGTTCCACTTCAGCTATCAGCGGTATATCATCAACCAGATCCGCGAGAACTTCGGTCTGGAGCACACCCCCATCCGCCTTGTCGTGCGTGAGCGCGGCTCCGGCGAGGTGGGCGCGAAGGACGTATAAGGAAGGGAGACTGGTTCGATGACCGCATTTCTCATTGTGCTGGCGGTCGCTGCCGAAGCCTATCTGCTGGGCAGCGTGGACACCGGCATCCTCGTCAGCAAGTATCTGTACCATGATGACGTCCGCACCCACGGCTCGGGCGCTGCCGGTATGACCAATATGCTGCGCACCTTCGGCAAGAAGGCCGCTGCCCTCACGGCGGTGGGCGATGTGCTCAAGGGCGTCGTGGCCGTCTGCCTTGGCCGGTGGCTGTTCGGCCATCTGCCCGCCGACGCTGCCGTCTCGCCCTATCTGGGCGTCTACCTCGCCGCCATCCTCGCCGTGGTGGGCCACTCCAAGCCCATCTACTTCGGCTTCAAGGGCGGCAAGGGCGTACTGGTGGCTGCCGGTGCCATTCTGGCAGTCCAGCCGGTGCTGCTGCCGGTGCTGGCACTCATCTTCCTCGTCTGCCTGGTCCCCACCGGCATGGTGTCGCTGGGCAGCATCACCATGGCCTCGGCCTACCCGGTGCTGACGCTGGTGTACAGCCTCATGCGCGGCCTGCCGACCCGGGACGTGGTGGTCTGCACCGTCGGCGCTGCCATCGTGGGCGGCATGGTCATCTGGATGCACCGTTCCAACATCCAGCGCATCCGGGACGGCAAGGAGTACCGTTTCGGCCAGAAGCACAAGAGCAACTAAGCATAAAAAGATGCCCCGCAGGCAGCTCTCGACGAGCGTCCTGCGGGGCATGTTACGTTGTCAGGCTCATTTCGGGTCTGCTTCCAGCAGCGTGTCGGTGTTGTCCTCGTACTTGGGGTCTTCGATGGCGACTTCAAGCTCCGTGTCGGTGTCGTCATGATGCAGGTGCTTGCGCAGCCGGGAGGCGAATTCCTCTGACGGGATGCCGCTCTGGCTGGGGGAAAGGTCGGGTGCGGGGTGGCCGTCGGGCAGATGAGCGCCGAAGGCCGGCACGAAGAAGAACTTCCGCACGATGAAGATGAGGGCGATGGCGCCCACGCTCAGCAGGTTCTCCAAGGCGGACTCGTGACCCACCACCATGTGGCGGGCGATGGCGTAGAGCAGCACTTCGAGGCTGGAACCGGGGCTGTGCTTGGCCAGCATCTTGATGAACTCGATGCCGATGACGATGTCCAGCGCCCGCTGTAAGAAGGTGCTCACCTCGACGTCGTTGCCGTCGAACAGCAGGCCGGGCATCCACTGCAGCAGCGGCACCATCGACAGCAGCAGGCCGATGAGGACGAGGCCGGACAACAGGATCTCGAGCAGGGTGGCTGCGCTGATGATCTTGTTGCGCAATTCGGCGCGGCTGTGGCTTTCAACACGGGAATTGGACATGGGCAGGGACCTCTCTTTCAAATTTGACCGGAAATCTTTTACAATGGTTCGATTCTATTGTAACAAAAGCGAAAAACGAAGTCAATTTCTCCGGCTGGGAAAGTTGGCCAGCATGAAAAACTGGAATCGAAGACAGACAAAAGGGGCCGTCCGCACCCGGAATGGAGTGCAGACGGCCCCTCTTTGTGCTGAAAAGGCGGCTTAGGCCTCAGCAATCGCTTCGATCTCGCAGAGCACGCCCTTGGGCAGGTCTTTCACGGCCACGCAGCTGCGGGCGGGCTTGGAGGTGAAATACCTGGCGTACACCTCGTTGAAAGCGGCAAAGTCGGCGATGTCGGCCAGGAAGCAGGTGGTCTTGACCACCTTATCAAAGCCCACGCCGGCAGCTTCGAGGATAGCGCCCACATTGCGGCAGCTCTGGTCAGCCTGTGCGGCGATGCCCTCGGCGACTGCGCCGGTGGCGGGGTCTACCGGGATCTGGCCGGAGGTGAAGACGAGACCGCCCACGGTGTAGCCCTGAGAGTAGGGGCCGATGGCGCCGGGAGCTTTTTCGGTGCTGATGATGTTCATATCGATTACCTCACATATCATAAATAGGGGAGTCTCCCGCCAAAAGGGGAGCCGATGAAAAAAGTCTACCACCAACTGTCCCCGCCGTCAACGGGCAGTAGGGAACGGTCCCGGAATTTCCGGAAAAAGGGGATGTAAAATTATTTGGAAAAATCTGTGCAAATCATCTTGACAAGAAATAAACTTTTATGATAAAAATAGAGCATGAAAGTAACATTTTTGCAGAAAAACGCAGGCGCAGCGCAGGCAGGAAAGCCAGCTTTGCGCAGGCGCGTTTCTTTTTTGCAGAAAAAGCGAATTTCTGAACCCTCGGAAGGGGCAGAAAGGATAAGATATGTCGATTTTGGTAGATGATTCAAATAAAACAGCCTGCCGTGCAGCGGAGGCTGGACTGCAGCAGAAAAACTGTGCTGCGCTGGTGCGTCCGGCGGGTACGGGCAAAGGCTGCATCGTGTGGGAGCTGCTGGACGCCCACCCCGAGATGCGCGTGCTCTGGGTGGCGTCCTGCGCTGCCCGTCTGGAACTGCGCCGCGCCCTGACAAAGCGGCTGGACCGGACGCTGGGCGGCCGGGTGCGGCTGATGAGCTGCGAGCAGCTGGCCGTGCAGAATGCGCTGGGCTGGGTGGCACTGGCTGAGTTCCGGCCCGGCCTGCTGGTGCTGGACGGCTGGAGGGAGATGAGCGCAAAGGACTGGACCGACTGTGTCCAGCCGCTGTTCCGCCTCTGCCCGGGGGCAAAGCTGCTGGCTCTGGGGGAGCCGGACGCCCCGGGCGACAGCTGCCGCGCTGCCGAGGAGATGCTGACCGACGCCATCGTGGAGCCGCTGGCGCTGGGCGGGGCGATGGCCGAGGGTCTGCTGCCCATGCCGGCCTCCTATACGGCCCTGCTCTGGCCGCTGGAAGATGCGATGGCCCGCCTCCGTGCTGAGGTGAAGAACCTCCATCTGCCGGGCTGCCCTGACCCCAACGCCGAGAAATATCAGGCTCTGAGCCTCGCCGTAGAAAAGCTTCCGCCGGTGGAACAGCTGCTGGCGCAGTGGCTCCCGGATGCTGCCGGGCGGTATCTTGTCCTCTGCGAGGATGATGCAGCGGCGGTGCAGACCGCAGAGCAGGCCGAGAAGCTGTTTGGTGCAGGAACACATATTTATAAGGATGCAGAAGGCTTTGCGGCCGATGAAGCGGCCACCCTCCGGCTGCTGGTCTGTGCCAACGGCCCGGCGGTGCAGGCTCCTCTGGCCGGGATCTCGGGCGTGGTGCTGGTGCGCCGCAGCGCTGGACCGGCCGCATACCGGCAGATGCTGGCCCGCGCCCTTGCAGCCTGCGGCAGTGTGCCGGTGGCAGAGCTGAGCGCGGCCTTTGAGGCGCTGACCTGTGTGCAGCAGCTGCGGAAGGAGTGCAGCGCGGCGGGGGCAGAAGCCTTCCCGCTGGAAGAGCCTCTCTCTGCCTGCCGCCGGGCTTACCGGCAGCTCCGCCGCGCGCTGGACTCCGACTGGGAGCGCTATTATGCCGCCGCAAAGCAGATGACGGCAGAGGGAAAGACGCTGGACGTGCCTCGCTCCTACCGCTTTGGGGGCGTGGCCGTGGGCCGCTGGCTGGAAAACCAGCGCCTTGTCCGGGCCGGAAAGAAAAAGGGCCGTCTCACCGCCGAGCAGGCCGCCCGGCTGGACAAAATCGGCATGAACTGGAAAAAGCGGCTCGAACTGGCGTGGGAGAACGGCTGTGCTTCGGCCCGGCGGTACCGCGGCAGCCACAGCGACCTGCTGGTGCCGGTCCATTATAAGGACAAGGACGGCTTTGCGCTGGGCGAATGGATCGTCTATAACCGCCAGCGCTATCTGAGCGGGAACCTGCCGTCAGACCGCGTCGAGCGCCTCGAGGCACTGGGCATGGTGTGGGACACCGGCAGCATCCTCTGGGAGAAGAGCTATGCCGCCGCCGTCCAGTATTATCTGGAAAATCACACGCTGGAAATTCCCGTCAAGTACGTCACGCCGGACGGCATGGCGCTGGGCGTCTGGCTGGGCAGTCAGCGTGCCGCTTATAAAGAAGGTGTGCTGACCGACGCCCAGATCGAAAAGCTGGAAGCGCTGGGAGTGGACTGGGCGAACCGGAACGACCGCAAGTGGCAGACCGCCTACGAGGCCGCCGTGAAGTACCACGCCGCCCACGGGAACCTCGACGTCCCCACCGAGTACACCGACGAAGACGGCATCCTGCTGGGCAAGTGGGTGTCCCGCCAGCGGTACGCATGGCAGAACCCCGAGCGCAGCAGCGCCCGGGTGACGCCGGAGCGGAAAGCCCTGCTGGACGAGCTGGGCATGAACTGGGAAAAGACCGACTCGTGGCAGCACCGCTACGAGCTGGCCGTGGAATACAAAAAGGAGCACGGCAGTCTGGCCGTTCCGGCCCAGTACCGGACGGAGGACGGCATCTGGCTGGGCAGCTGGCTGTCCCGTCAGAAGCAGATGCTGCGGGAGGGCAAAAAGCTCTCCGCCGAGCGCCGCGCGGCCCTGAAAGAGCTGTTCAAGGGCGAAAAAGGCCGACGCCTCAGCGCTCCGGTGCCGCCCGCGTGCAGCGTGCGGGAGCAGAACTGGCTGGACAACTACCAGAGCGCCAGGCTCTACGCCGAGAAGAAGGGCAGCCTCCTCGTGCCTGCCGGATATGTAGACGAGAACGGCTTCCGTCTGGGCGTCTGGATCTCGAACCTCCGGGCTGCCCGCAAGGCCCGGCCCGGCTCGTTCCAGGTGACGCCGGAGCATATCGCCCTGCTGGATGCCATCGGGATGCAGTGGGACGCCCGGGAGGCCAAGTGGGCCGGGGCGTTCCGCCGTGCCGAAGAGTACTGCGCCGCCCACGGCAATCTGCTGGTGCCGGTGAACTATAAGACCGAAGACGGCTTCTGCCTCGGCGACTGGGTCCGCCGGATGCGCGAAAACTACGCCTGTGCTGAGAAAAAGCTGACGGCGGAGCGCATCGCAAAGCTCGAAGCGCTGGGCATGGTCTGGGTCGTGCCGCAGGAGGGCTGAGATATTGCATTTTAGGGCGGAGTGTGATATACTTCACCTCGTCTGAATAGAAAACAGCAGGTGCCTGCCGCCGGGGCTTCGTCCCCGGCCGGGAGGGTAAAAGGGAAGCGGGTGCGAGTCCCGCGCGATCTCGTCACTGTGATAAGGGAGTCCGCTGCCTTGGCGCTCAGCGCCGGTCACTGGAGGCTTTGCCTCTGGGAAGGCGGCAGCGGGCGGTGAGCTTTCAGTCAGGAAACCTGCCCGCTGTTGGTACAGGAGCGTCCGGCTCCGGATCACGAGGAATTGGTCGTACCAAAAAGCCCGAAAGTTCAAAGGGTCTTTTTGCTGTGCCTTCCGCGCGGTGAAAAGGCTCTTTTTTCGTTTGAGCTGGCCCCCGTTTCGTACCCTTTCTATCGGAAAAGTACATTCCACACAACAGAAAGGACTCAAACAATGCGTAAGGCAACCAACAAGAACTGGCAGCGCGTCACCGCCGCTGCCGCCGCACTGGCCCTGTGTGCCGGTGTCCTCACCGGCTGCGGTGCATCTTCTTCCACTGCCGCCAGCAGCACCGCCGCAAGCTCTGCCGCCGCCAGCGAAGTGAGCAGCGAGGAGGCTGATGAAATGGCAGCAAAGAATGTGGCAGACCTCATCGACGCCATCTATGTGCAGGAGCGCAACGAGAACACCGACGCCCAGTGCGAGGCCGCCAAGGCCGCATGGGACGCCCTGACCGACGTCCAGAAGGAGCTGGTCGAGGGTGAAGAGGCTGACCCCGATTACTTTGGCCGCGACACCGGCGACGCCTCTAAGGACGACGCCCGCAATGAGGACAACATCGGCGACAACGAGATCCTGGTCGTCAGCTTCGGCACCTCCTTCAACAACAGCCGCGCAGCGGACATCAAGGGCATCGAGGACGCCATCCAGGCCGCATATCCCGACTGGTCTGTCCGCCGTGCCTTCACCGCACAGATCATCATCAACCATGTCCAGGCCCGTGACGGCGAGAAGATCGACAACATGGAGCAGGCTCTGGAGCGCGCTGTTGCCAACGGCGTGAAGAATCTGGTCGTCCAGCCCACCCATCTGATGCACGGCGCGGAGTACGACGAGATGATGGAGATGGTGGACAGCTACCGCGATAAGTTCGAGTCCGTCGCCATCGCCGAGCCTCTGCTGGGCGAGGTGGGCAGCGATGCCACCGTCATCAACGCCGACAAGGAGGCTGTCGCCAAGGCCATCACCGCCGAGGCCGTCAAGACCGCCGGTTTCGACAGTCTGGACGCCGCTGCTAAGGACGGCACCGCTTTTGTCTTCATGGGCCACGGCACCTCTCACACCGCAAAGGTGAGCTACACTCAGATGCAGTCTCAGATGAACGCTCTGGGCTACAAGAATGTCTTCATCGGCACCGTCGAGGGTGAGCCGGAGGAGACTGCCTGCGAGAACGTCATCGAGGCTGTCAAGGCCGCCGGCTACACCAAGGTCGTCCTGCGTCCTCTGATGGTCGTTGCAGGCGACCACGCCAACAACGATATGGCTGGCGACGACGAGGATTCCTGGAAGAGCCAGTTCGAGGCCTCCGGCGAATTCGACTCTGTCGATTGCCAGATCGCCGGTCTGGGCGAGGTCGCTGACATCCAGCAGCTCTACGTCGCACACACCAAGGCCGCTGTCGATTCCCTGAACGGCTGAGCATAAGTTTATGATTGCCCGGAAAGGAGTGCCTTTTCGGGCAATTTCTTTTTCCGTCTGCTTTGAATTCGGGCCATTGCGTGTTATAATCTTTTCTGTAAAATAGATACTTCGAGGTATATCATCATGAAACTGAACCATAAATTTGCTCTTCTGCTGGCCGGCGCTGTGCTGGCTGGTTCTCTCACCGGCTGCGGCGCATCCAGCGCCCCGGCCAGCTCTGCCGCTTCCTCCGAGGCTGCGGCTTCCTCCGCCGTGAGCGAGGCAGCTTCCGAACCGACGGCAGAGGCCGCTCTGCCCGACGGCGTCTACACCGCCGACTTTGACACCGACAGCTCCATGTTCCATGCCAACGAGGCCAACGACGGCAAGGGGACCCTGACCGTGAAGGACGGTCAGATGACCTTCCACGTCAGCCTCGCCTCCAAGAAGATCGTCAACCTCTACGTCGGCATGGCCGCTGACGCCGAGGCCCACGAGGGGGACTGGCTCCAGCCCACCACCGACACCGTCACCTACAGCGACGGCACTTCGGATGAGGTCTACGGCTTCGACATCCCGGTGAAGGCTCTGGACGAGGACTTCCAGCTGGCCATCCTCGGCACCAAGGGCAAGTGGTACGACCATACTGTCCGTGTCGCCAACGCCCAGCCTGCTGCGGCGGAAGCACCTGCCGACGGCACCTACACCTGCGACGTGACCCTTGAGGGCGGCTCCGGCCGTGCCACCGTGGAAAGCCCCGCTGCTCTGACCGTGGCCGACGGCAGGATGACCGCCACCGTCGTCTGGTCCAGCCCCAACTACGACTATATGCTGGTGGACGGCGAGAAGTATCTGCCCACCAACACCGAGGGCAACTCTACCTTCGAGATCCCCGTCACTGCTCTCGACACCCCGCTGGATGTGGTGGGCGATACCGTCGCCATGAGCACCCCGCATGAGATCGAGTATACGCTGACCTTCGCCTCTGCATCCCTGATCGAGGCAAAGTAACGATGAAACGCCGCAATTTTCTGAAAGCCCTGCCTGCCGCCGCCCTCACCCTTGCGGGCTGCGGGCAGCACAAGACCGCCCCGGCCAATACAGCATCCCTCGTATTCGACCACAGCTATCCGCTGGACTATGCCACCCAGTTTTCCGCCGACTGCTATGAGGGCGGCTATGTGATGATCGACATCCCGGACGCCGGGCGGTTCCTCGTCGTCCCTGAAGGGGCCGCCGAGGTGGACGACCTGCCCGAGGACGTCGTTCTGCTGCGCCAGCCGCTGGACAACATCTACCTCGTCTCCACCTCGGTGATGGACCTCTTCGTCCATCTGGACGCATTGGACAGCATCGCCCTCTCCGGCACGAAGGCCGATGGCTGGTATGTGGAAGAGGCCAGACAGGCCATGCAGGAGGGCCGCATCGCCTACGCGGGCAAGTACAGCGCCCCGGACTATGAGCGCATCCTTGCCGCCGGCTGCACCCTCGCCATCGAGAACACCATGGTGCTCCACGACCCCGAGGTCAAGGAGCAGCTGGAAAAGTTCGGCGTGCCGGTCCTCGTGGAGCGCTCGAGCTACGAGAGCGGCCCGCTGGCCCGGATGGAGTGGCTCAAGCTCTACGGCATCCTGCTGAATAAGACTGAGATGGCGGAAGAGGTCTTTCGCCAGAAGGTGGAGCAGGTGGCCCCCATCCTCGAGCAGGAGAACACGGGCAAGACCGCGGCCTTCTTCTCCATCACCACGAATAACCTCATCACCGTCCGCCGCACCAGCGACTATGTGGCCCAGATGGTGGGGATGGCCGGCGGCGTCTACATCTTCGACGACCTCGAGGGGGAGACGTCGGCCCAGTCCACCATCAAACTGCCGCTGGAGACCTTCTATGCCCGGGCCAAAGACGCCGACGTCCTCATCTACAACAGTACCATCGAGGGCGTGATGGAGACCCGTGACCAGCTCATCGAAAAATGCCCGATGCTGGCGGATTTCAAGGCCGTCCAGTCCGGCGACTGCTGGTGTACGGCCCAGAGCCTCTTCCAGCAGAGCATGGAGCTGGCCGACCTCATCTCGGATATGAACCTCGTCTTCACCGAGGGCTCGCCCGACCCGGCGTCCCTCCGTTTCTTACAGCGCATCGTATAAAAGGAGCTTTGTCATGACCACCACCCGCCGCCTCAGCCTCGCGTACCTCGCCCTCACGGCAGGGGTCGCGGTGCTGTTTGCACTCAATTTGTTCTGGGGCAGTGTGTCCCTGACGCCCGGCGCGGTGGGGGCGGCTCTGCTGGGCCGGGGCGAAGATGCGCTGGCCGTGGGCATCGTGCTCCAGCTCCGTCTGCCCCGGGCGGTCATGGTCGTGCTGCTGGGCGCGGCCCTCTCGGCTGCAGGCTACCTCCTGCAGACCTTCTTCGCCAACCCCATCGCCGGCCCCTTCGTCATGGGCGTGTCCAGCGGCGCAAAGCTGGCAGTGGCCCTGACGATGGTGGTGTTTTTACAGCAGGGGCTGCTCACCGGCTCGGCCACCCTCATCATCGCCGCCTTTGCAGGCTCGATGGCGGCGATGGCCTTTGTGCTGGTGGTGGCCCGGCGGGTGCCGCGGATGAGCATCCTCGTCATCTGCGGCATCATGATCGGTTATATCTGCTCGGCTGTCACCGACATCGTGGTGACTTTCGCTCAGGACTCCAACATCGTCAATCTCCACAACTGGTCGATGGGAAGCTTTTCCGGCATGACCTGGGCCAACGTGGGTGCAGCGGCCTGCGTGGTGCTGCCCGCGCTGGCGGCGGCGTTCCTGCTCTCGAAGCCCATGGCGGCCTACCAGATGGGCGAGAGCTACGCCAGGAGCGTCGGCGTGCCGGTGCGGGCTTTCTCCACGGCCCTCGTGCTGCTGTCCAGCCTGCTTTCCGCCTGCGTGACGGCCTTTGCAGGCCCCATCTCCTTTGTGGGCATCGCGGTGCCGCATCTGGTCAAGAACCTGCTGGGCAGCGCAAAGCCCCTTTATGTCCTGCCGGGCTGCTGTCTGGGCGGGGCAGCGTTCTGCCTGCTCTGCGACCTCATCGCCCGCAGCCTGTTCGCGCCCACGGAGCTGTCCATCAGCTCGGTGACGGCAGTTTTCGGTGCGCCGGTGGTCATCTGGCTGCTGGTGCGCCGCCAGACACAGGAGGGCCGGGAATGAGCGATCCGAAATTCTACTGCCGCGCCGAGGACCTTGCCATCGGCTACGGCAAAACGCCCCTGATGGAGCACATCGGCCTCGGCGTCGGGAAGGGGAGCATCCTCACCCTCATCGGCCCCAACGGCGCGGGCAAATCCACCCTGCTCAAGACGCTGGCAGCGCAGCTGGCCCCCCAGGGGGGCGCTGTCCTGCTGGACGGCAAAAATCTCGCGGACTGCTCCGGCCCGGAGCGCGCCCGCAAAATGGCTCTGATGGTGCCTCACACCCGCCGCACCGAGCTGACCACCTGCTTCGAGATGGCGTCCGCCGGGCGCTACCCCTACACGGGGCGGCTGGGTGTCCTCTCGGCGGAAGATAAGCGCCAGGTCCATGCCGCGCTGGCCCTCGTGGGGGCCGAGGCGCTGGCGGGCCGGGACTTCAACCGCATCAGCGACGGCCAGCGCCAGCGCGTCCTGCTGGCCCGGGCCATCTGCCAGCAGCCGGAGCTGATATTATTGGACGAGCCTACGTCTTTCCTCGACATCAAGGGCAAGGCAGAATTGCTGGCCATCCTGAAAAGCCTCGCCCGGGACAAAAAGATGGCCGTCATCCTCAGCCTCCACGAGCTGGAGCTGGCGCAGAAAGTTTCCGACAAGGTCGTCTGCGTCTCGGCGGCGGGCGTCTCGGACGTCATGACGCCGGAAGAGGCCTTTGCCCGGGAAAACATCTGTAAAATTTATGCTCTGACCGATGAGCAGTACGCATTCCTCTACGGCGAAGAAAAAGCGCCGGAGGAAAAGCGCCCGCTCTTTGAGCACTACGTCCGCAGCGGCCAGAAGCTCCTGCGCTGCGGCTATACCACCGGCACCTGTGCGGCGCTGGGCGCGGCGGGCGCGGCACGGCTGCTGCTCACCGGCCGCACCCCCGAGACGGTGGCCCTCCGCACCCCGAAGGGCATCGTGGTGGAGGTGGAGCCTATCTTCTGCCGCCTGTCCGGCGAGGGGGCCGAGTGCGCCATCCGGAAGGACGGCGGCGACGATGTGGACGTGACCACCGGTCTGCCGGTCATCGCCAGTGTCGCCCTCCGGCCCGAGCTGTCCGGCGAGGTGCGCATCCACGGCGGTGAGGGCGTGGGCCGGGTGACAAAGCCCGGTCTCGACCAGCCCGTGGGCGAAGCTGCCATCAACCACGTCCCCCGGGCCATGATAAAGGAAGCGCTGGAAAAAGAGGCCGAATCTGCCGGGTACGCGGGCGGCTTTGACGTCACCATCTCCATCGAGGGCGGGGCTGAGACGGCGAAGCGTACCTTCAACCCCCATATGGGCGTGGAAGGGGGCCTCAGCGTCCTCGGCACCAGCGGCATCGTCGAGCCCATGAGCCAGCAGGCCATCCTCGATACCATCCAGCTGGAAATGGGGCAGGCGGCGCTCCGGGCGGTCAGCCCCCGGCGGCTTATCCTCGCCCCGGGCAACTACGGGCTTGATTATCTACACGAAAATCTACCGGCACTGAAAAATATCCCGGTGGTCAAGACCTCGAACTTCATCGGGGATACGATGGATATGGCGGCGGCATCAAAATTCGAGCAGGTGGTGCTGGTGGGCCACATCGGCAAGCTGGTCAAACTGGCGGGCGGCGTCATGAACACCCACTCCCGCACGGCCGACTGCCGCACCGAGCTGCTCTGCGCCCACGCCGCCCTCTGCGGCGCGTCCCGGGACGTCTGCGCGGCCCTGATGGACGCGGCCACCACCGACGCCTGCATGGAGATCTTAGACGGAGCAGAGATGAGAGAGCCGGTGCTGTCCAGTCTGTTGGACGCCATCCAGCTCCACCTCGACCGCCGCGCCGCCGGGGCGTTCCGGGTGGGCGCGGTGCTCTTCTCGAACCAATACGGCCCGTTGGGCCAGACCAGGACTGCAAAGGAGCTGCTGGACGAATGGAAAAACGGATAGGCACTTTTTACGGCGTCAGCGTCGGCCCGGGCGACCCGGAGCTCATGACCCTGCAGGCTGTCCGCCGCCTCGAAAACTGCCCGGTCATCGCCGCGCCCCAGACCCCGAAGGGCGGGATGCTGGCGCTGGACATCGCAAAAGGTGCGGTGAATCTGAGCGGCAAGACCATCCTGCCGCTGCGCTTCGCCATGAGCCTTGACCCGGCGGTGCAGAAAGCCGCCCACATCGAGGCGGCCCGGGCCGTGAAAGAATATCTCGACGCCGGGCAGGATGTCGCCATGCTCAACCTCGGCGACGTGTCCGTCTACGCCACGTTCGGTTATTTACAGGAGATCTTGGAGGCCGAGGGCTGCAAGACCGTGATGCTCCCCGGCGTGACGAGCTTCTGCGCCGCTGCGGCCCGGCTGGGCCAGTCCCTGACGGGCGGCATGGAGCAGCCGCTGACCATCGCCCCGGGGCGCTGTGCCGCTGAGGTGCTGGCCGCACCGGGCGCAAAAGTGCTGATGAAATCGGGCCGTCAGCTGCCCGAGACGCTGGCCGCGCTGGCCGACGCCGGGCTTCTGAGCCGGAGCGCGATGGTCTGTAACTGCGGCCTGCCGAACGAGGAGGTCTGGCCCGACCTGGCCGATTATGACCCGGCCCGGTCGGCGGGCTATTTCGCAACGATTTTGGTGAAGGAGGGGTAAGATATGGTCCATTTTGTAGGAGCCGGGCCGGGCGCGCCCGACCTCATCACCCGGCGGGGTGCGGCCCTGCTGGCCGATGCCGACTGCATCATCTACGCGGGCAGTCTCGTCAACCCGGCCCTGCTGGGGCTGGCGAAGCCCGGCTGTGCCATCTATAACAGCGCCGAGATGACGCTGGAACAGGTGCTGGACACCATCCGTGCCACCGAAAAGGCCGGCGGCACCACGGTCCGCCTCCACACCGGCGACCCCTGCCTCTACGGGGCCATCCGGGAGCAGATGGACGCGCTGGACGCCGACGGCATCCCTTATGACGACACCCCGGGCGTGTCCAGCTTCTGCGGCGCGGCGGCGGCGCTCTGTGCCGAGTACACCCTGCCCAACGTCAGCCAGACCGTCATCATCACTCGGATGGAGGGCCGCACTCCTGTCCCTGAGGCCGAACAGCTGGCAAAGCTGGCCGCTCACGGGGCTACCATGGTCATCTTCCTCTCCATCGGGCTGGTGGACAAAGTCCGGCAGGCCCTTCTCGAGAGTGGAGGCTACCGCCCCGATACCCCTGCCGCTGTGGTCTATAAGGCCACCTGGCCCGAGCAGAAGGTGGTGCGCTGCACCGTCTCCACACTGGCCGAGGAGACCCGCAAAAACGGCATCACCAAGACCGCCCTCATCGTCGTAGGCGACTTTCTGGGCGAAAACTACGAGCGCAGCAAGCTCTACGACCCCGCATTTACCACCGAGTTCCGGCAGGGGACGGAGGCCGGGCAGTGAGCCGGGCATATCTGGCCTTTACGGCAAGGGGCGAAGCGCTGGCCCATCGGCTGGCGGAAGCTCTGCCCGGCGGCGTGAGCCGCTGCGGCGGAGACGTGACCCTGAAAGGCTGGACGGCGGAGCATTTTGCACAGGACGAGGCCCTGATTTTTGTGGGAGCAGTGGGCATCGCGGTGCGGGCCATCGCGCCCCACTGCAGGAGCAAGGCCGCCGACCCGGCGGTGGTGGTGGTGGACGAGGGCGGGAACTTCGCCGTGCCGCTCCTGTCGGGCCATCTGGGCGGTGCCAACGCGCTGGCCCGGGCGCTGGCAAAAGCGTGCGGCGCGGTGCCGGTCATCACGACGGCCACCGACGTCAACGGTCTCTTCGCCGTGGACCTCTGGGCCAAGGCCCAGAACTGCGCTGTCCTTGAGCCGGAGCGCATCAAGCACGTCAGCGGCGCCCTGCTGGACGGGCAGACGGTCCGGTACTGGTCGCCGTGGCCGGTGGCGGGGGAGACCCCCGCCGGCGTGGAAAAAACTGACGCACCCGAAGCCGCCGACTTCGCCCTGACCCTCACGCCGCAGGGCGGGGCGCTCCACCTCGTCCCCCGCATCGGGGTGCTGGGGGTGGGGTGCCGCCGCGGCACGACGACCCGCCAGCTGGAAGAAGCCTTCGCGGCGTTCTGTGCCGCGTCCGGTCTCAGCCCGGCGGCGGTCTGCGCGGCTGCCAGCATCGACCTGAAAAAAGAGGAGCCGGGGCTTGCAGCGTTCTGCAAAGCCCACGGCTGGCCCATCACGTTCTATCCGGCCGACGAACTGCGGGCCGTGCCGGGACAGTTCACCCCGTCGGCCTTTGTGGCAGGTGTCACCGGCGTGGACAACGTCTGTGAGCGCTCGGCGGTAAAAGCCTCGGGCGGGACGCTCCTTCTGCCCAAAACGGCAGGCGGCGGCGTGACGCTGTCGCTGGCCGTCCGCCCCTTTGCACCCGATTGGAGGACAGAGCAATGAGTGAGAGTAAAAAGACCGTGTTCGTCGTGGGGCTTGGCCCCGGCGGCGGACAGTTTCTGACCGTGCAGGCGCAGAGTGCCTTGCAGCAGGCCGAGGTGTTGTGCGGCTATACGGTCTACATCGACCTTGTGCGCCCCCTCTACCCGGAAAAAGAGTGCTACACCACCGGCATGACCCGGGAGATCGACCGCTGCCGCTGGGCGCTGGATACCGCCCGGGCGGGCCGGGACGTGGCGCTGGTCTGCTCCGGCGACGCCGGGGTCTACGGCATGGCCAGCCCGCTGCTGGAGCTGGCCGAAGAGTACCCGGATGTCAATGTGGAGGTCGTCCCCGGCCTGACCGCCGCCCTCAGCGGCGGGGCCGTGCTGGGCGCCCCGCTGGCCCACGATTTCTGCGTCATCTCGCTGTCGGACCGTCTCACGCCGTGGGAGGTCATCGAAAAGCGTCTGGCCTGCGCCGCTCAGGGCGATTTCGCGCTGGCGCTGTACAATCCCTCGTCCAAGGGCCGCCCGGACTATCTGCGCCGGGCTGTGGACGTCCTGCTGGCGAACGGCAAAGCCCCGGACACCCTCTGCGGCTCTGTGCGGAACATCGGCCGGGAAGGGCAGGAAAAGCACATCCTGACCCTCAGCCAGCTCCGGGATACCGAGGTGGATATGTTCACCACCGTCTTTGTGGGCAGCGCCGCCACCCGCGCGCTGAGCGGGCGGATGGTCACGCCGAGGGGGTACCGCCGATGAACGTCGTCGTTTTCAGCGGCACCACCGAGGGGAGGGAGCTTTCCCGCCAGCTGGCGGCGCTGGGCATCGAAGTCACCGTCAGCGTGGCCACCCCGCTGGGGCAGGAAGAGCAGGGGAGCACCCCCGGCGTCACCGTCCGGTGCGGGCGGCTCCTGCCCGATGAGATGGCCGCGCTCTTGGGGGATGCCGCCCTCTGCATCGACGCCACCCACCCCTACGCGGTGGAGGCGACCAAAAACATCAAAGCAGCGGCAGAGAAGGCCGGGGTAGGATACCTCCGCCTGCTGCGCCCGGCCAGTCCGCTGCCGGAAAACTGTCTCGTCTTTGAGAGCGCAAAGCAGGCCGCCGAGGCGCTGGCCGCAGAAGAGGGAAACCTTCTATTGGCCACCGGGGCCAAGGAGCTGGCGCAGTTTGCGGCCATCCCGCCCGAGCGGCTCTACCCCCGCGTCCTGCCCACGCTGGAGAGCATCGCGGCCTGTGAGGCGGCGAACATCCCCCACCGCAACATCATCGCCATGCAGGGACCCTTCAGCTTTGCCCTCAATCAGGCCATGATGGAGCAGTTCCATATCCGCTGGCTCGTCACAAAGGACGGCGGCGCAGCCGGAGGCTTCGACGAAAAAGCCGCCGCCGCCTCTGCTGCCGGGGCGCAGCTGGTGGTCATCCGCCGCCCGCCCGAGCGGGGCGAGACGGCTTCCGAGGTGCTGAAACGCTGCAAGGAGATGATAAGATGAACGTGACACTCATCGGCATGGGCTCCGGCCAGCCGGAGAACCTGACCCTTCAGGGCCTGGCCGCACTGCGGCAGGCCGACCTCATCCTGGGCGCACGGCGTCTGCTGGCAGTTCTGCCTGCCGGCTGCACTGAGAACCGCGCCGCCGCCTACCGCCCCGACGAGGTGGCAGAGCTGCTGCAGACCTCCGGCGCAGAGAACGCCGTGCTGGTCTACAGCGGCGACACAGGCTTTTACTCCGGCGCGTCCTCCATGATGGAAAAGCTGGAGGCCCTCGGCGTCCGCGCCCGGGTGCTGCCCGGCCTTTCCAGCATCCAGCTGCTGGCGGCGGCGCTGGGCCGTCCGTGGCAGGGGTGGAACCTTGTTTCGGCCCATGGCCGCACCTGTGACCCGGTGGCCGAGTGTATGCAGGGCAGACCCACCTTCTTCCTCACCGGCGGCAGCGAAGACCCCGCCACCCTCTGCGCCCAGCTGGCGGCAGAGGGCTTCGGGGACGTGCAGGCTGTTGTGGGCCAGTGCCTTGGCACGCCGGAAGAGAAGCTTTTCCGCGGCAGCGTCAAAGAGCTGGCCGCAGGCCGCTTCAACAGCCTGAGCGTCCTTCTCGTGGAGGCGGCGGAGGTGCTGCCCCGCCGCGCCCCGGGCCTGCCGGACGAAGCCTTCGAGCGGGGCGACGTCCCCATGACCAAGCAGGAAGTCCGGGCCGCTGTGCTGGCGAAGCTGGCCGTCCGTCCGGAAGACATCCTGTGGGACGTGGGGGCCGGGACGGGCAGCGTCAGCGTGGAGCTGGCATTGGCCGCGCCCCGAGGCCGGGTCTACGCAGTGGAGTGCAGGCCGGAGGGCTGTGTGCTCATCAAAGCCAACCGCGAAAAATTCAGGACCCGGAACCTCGTCCTCGTGGAGGGGCTTGCCCCCGCCGCGCTTTCGGACCTGCCCGCGCCGGACGCTGTCTTCATCGGCGGCAGCAAGGGCAGCCTTGCCGCCATCGTGGACGCAGCGCTGGATAAGAACCCCGACGCCCGCATCTGTGTGTCGGCCATCGCCCTTGAGAGCCTTTCGGCGGCGGTGGCCGCGCTGACGGCCAAAGGCCGGACTGTGCAGGTGAGCCAGATCGCCGTCAGCCGGGCCAAGGCCGTGGGCGGGCTGCATCTGATGATGGCCCAGAACCCCATCTACCTCATCACAGGAGAATGACATGATACAGTTTCTGCTGGCGGCGCCCCGCTCGGGCAGCGGCAAGACCACCATGACCTGCGCCCTGCTCATGGCCCTCAAACGGCGGGGCTGTGCGCCCTGCGCCTTCAAAAGCGGGCCGGACTACATCGACCCCATGTTCCACCGGGCCGTGCTGGGGGTGGAGAGCCGCAGCCTCGACCTCTTTTTCTCTGCGCCCGAGACGGTGCGCACCCTCTACGCGAAGGGTGCCGCCGGACACGGTGCTGCGGTGTGCGAGGGGGCTATGGGCTTTTATGACGGCCTCGGGGGCGTCAGCGACAGGGCCAGCGCGTGGCATCTGGCCGACACGCTGGGCCTGCCGGTGCTGCTGGTGGTGGAGCCGAAGGGTCAGAGCCTGACGCTGGCCGCAGAGCTGAAGGGGCTGAAAAACTTCCGCACTCCCAGTCACATCGCAGGCATCCTGCTGAACAACTGCACGGCCCGGATGCACGCTCTGCTGGCCCCGATGCTGGAAGAAGAGACGGGCCTGCCGGTGCTGGGCTTTCTGCCGAAGCTCCCGGAGGCCGTCATCGGTTCCCGCCATCTGGGCCTCTACACGGCGGCGGAAGTGGAAAATTTACAGCAGAAGCTGGCCCTTCTGGCCGACGCGGCAGAGGAGTACATCGACTGGCCCCGCCTGCTGGCCCTCTGCGAAAAGGAGCCGCCCGCCCTGCCTGCGCGGGCGGAGACGCCTCCGGCCCGCGTCCGCATCGCCGTGGCGCAGGACGAGGCGTTCTGCTTTATCTATGCCGAGACGCTGGAAGCCTTCCGGGACGCCGGGGCAGAGGTGGTCTTTTTCAGCCCCCTCCGCGATACGGCTCTGCCGGAAAACATCGGCGGGCTGTATCTGCCCGGCGGCTACCCGGAACTTCACGCAAAAGAATTGAGTGAAAATACCTCGCTTCTGCGCGAGATAAAGCAAAAAATCGAGTCCGGTCTGCCCACGGCGGCAGAGTGCGGAGGCTTCCTCTATCTGGGGCAGAGCCTCACGGACGCCGAGGGGAAGAGCTGGCCGATGGCGGGCGTTCTGCCGGGCGAAGCAAAAGATGCCGGACGTCTCGTCCGCTTCGGATACGCCGCGCTGAGCGCAGACTCGGACAGTCTGCTCTTCCGGGCCGGGGAGAGCTTTCCCATCCACGAATTCCACCACTGGGATTCCACCGCCAACGGCGCGGCCCTCGCGGCAAAAAAGCCGGTGGGCGGCGCAGCGTGGCGGTGCGGATTTGTAAACGAGCATTTCTATGCGGGCTTCCCGCATTTGTACTGGGCGGGTACGCCCCTGCCGCAGCGCTTTGCCGCCGCAGCTGAAAATTACAGGAGAGACCATGACTGAGACAGAACTCGCCGCCCTCTGTGCGGCCATCACGCCGCCGGACGAAGCCGCCCGGGCGGCGGCGCACGCCCACTGGGCCAGCCTTGCAAAGCCGCTGGGCGGGCTGGGCGGATTGGAAACGACCATCGAGGACGCCGCCGCCCTCACCGGCAGCGCAAAGCTGGATATTTCCCGCCGGGCGGTGCTGGTGCTCTGCGCCGATAACGGTGTGGTGGCCCAGGGCGTCAGCCAGACCGACAGCAGCGTGACCCGCGCCGTGGCTGAGAACCTCGCCGCCCGCCGCACCAGCGTCTGCCGGATGGCACAGACCGCCCGGTGCGAGGTGGTGCCGGTGGATATGGGCATCGCGGGCGACCCGGTCCCGGGCGTCCTCGACTGCCGCATCGCCCCCGGCACAGCGGACTTCACCCTCGGCCCGGCTATGAGCCGGGAGCAGGCCGTGGAAGCCATCGGCAGGGGCATCCGGCTGGTGCAGGAGCAGAAGAAAGCGGGCGTCGGCCTGCTGGCTACCGGTGAGATGGGCATCGGAAACACCACGACGTCCAGCGCCGTGGCCGCTGTGCTGCTGGGCCAGCCCGTCGAAGTGATGACGGGCCGGGGCGCAGGCCTTTCGGACGAGGGACTTGCCCGGAAGATCGACGCCATCCATCGCGGCATCGCAAAAAATCAGCCCGACTCTGCCGATGCACTGGACGTGCTGGCAAAGCTGGGCGGTTTCGATATTGCCGGGCTCTGCGGCGTCTTCCTCGGCGGTGCGCTGGAAGGTGTGCCGGTGCTGGCCGACGGTTTCATCAGCTGTGTGGCGGCGCTCTGCGCTGTCCGGCTCTGCCCGGCAGCGGCCAAGGCTGTTTTTGCAAGCCACTGCTCCACCGAGCCGGCCGCAAAGCTGGTGCTGGACGCTCTGAACAAAAAAGCCCTCATCACGGCGGGCCTGCATCTGGGCGAAGGCACCGGCGCGGTGGCTGCTATCCCGCTGTGGGATATGGCGCTGGCCGTCTACGATGGCTGTTATTCCTTTGAAGAGGGCGGCATCGAAGCCTACACGCCGCAGGGGGGTGCGGGATGCTGACGCTGGTGCTCGGCGGCGCGGCCAGCGGCAAAAGCGCCTACGCCGAGAGCCTTGTGCTCAAGACCGGTCTGCCCCGCTATTACCTCGCCACCATGCAGGTCTGGGATGCCGAGTGCGCCGCCCGAGTGGAAAAGCACCGGAAAATGCGGGCGCAAAAGCAGTTCGAAACGCTGGAATGCCCGCTCCACCTCGACCGTCTGGCTCTGCCCGGCCGGGGGACCGTCCTGCTGGAAGACCTCGGCAACCTCGTCGCCAACGAGCTTTACAGCCCCGGCGGGGCAGGAAAGCACACCGCCGAGGCCGTTTTGGCCGGGCTGGAACGCCTCGCCGCCGGGTGTGACGAGCTTATCGTCGTATCGAACGAGGTGTTCAGCGGCGGTGCCGACTACGCAGGCGACACCGACCAGTATCTGCTGGCGCTGGCGCAGGTGAACAACGCTTTCGCCGCCCGGGCAGACAACGTCTGCCGGGTGGTCTGCGGCCTGCCGGTGTACTACAAAGGGGGAGAGAAGCTGTGACTGTTTTGCAGACCATCGCGGTGGCCTTTGCGATGTTTTCGGCCCTGCCGGTGCCGCAGTTCGAGTGGAATGAAAAAAATATGCGGTACGCCATGTGCGCCTTCCCCCTCATCGGGCTGGTGTGCGGCGGGCTGTGGTGTCTCTGCGGCGTCCTGCCCCTGCCGGGGCTGGCCCGGGCGGCGGCGTTCTGCCTCGTGCCGGTGGCCGTCACCGGCGGCATCCATCTCGACGGCTATGCCGACACCTCGGACGCCCTCTCGAGCTACGGCGACCGCGAAAAAAAGCTTGAAATTCTGAAAGACTCCCACTGTGGGGCCTTCGCTGTCATCCGGCTGTGCTGCTACTTTGTGGCCTACTTCGGCCTCTGCGGCAGTGTGCGGTTCACACCCCGGGCGGGCCTGTGCTGGACGCTGGCGCTGGTGTTGGAGCGGGCGCTGTCGGGCTTTGCCGTGGCGGCGTTCCCGCTGGCGAAAGACACCGGCCTCGCCCATACTTTTGCCACAGCGGCCGACAAGCAGACCGTCCGCCGCTTCCTCTGCGGCCTGTCGGTTCTGCTCATCCTGGCGCTGACGGCGCTGGGCGGCGGCGGGCTGGCGGCGGCGGCGCTTCTGGCGCTGTGGCGCTATGATTTCGTGGCAAAAAAGCAGTTCGGCGGCATCACCGGCGACCTGGCCGGGTGGTTTTTGCAGCGGGCCGAGCTGTGGATGCTGGCGGCGCTGGCCGTCAGCCAGTGGGGAGGAGTGCTGTAAATGATGTTCATCACAGGGCCGCTCTACAGCGGCAAGCGCACCTTTGCGCGGAACTTCCGGGGCAGCATCATCGCCGATGTGCAGGACGCCGCCGCCGAGACTCAGACCCCGGAGCAGCTCGAAGCGCTGGCCCGGGAGCTGGCGGAATATGATATTGTCATCGCCACCGAGGTCGGCGGCGGTGTTGTCCCGATGGATGCTGAGGAGCGCGCCGGGCGGGAGGCCGCCGGACGGCTGGCCTGCCTGCTGGCAGAGCGCGCCGACTGCGTGGTGCAGATGTTCTGCGGCATCCCGACGGTATTGAAAGGAGAATTACCCCAATGTTGATCTATCTGCTGCGTCACGGCCTGACCGAATACAACGCCCAGAAGCGCTATCAGGGCCAGCGAGACATCCCGCTCTCGGCGGAGGGCCTGAGCCGGCTGCGCCGGGCCGACATCGACCCGAAGGTGGTCTATATCACCCCGCTGCAGCGGACGGCCCAGACGGCCCGGGTGCTCTTCCCGGAGGCAGAGCTTGTGGTCGTGAAAGACCTGCAGGAAATGTGCTTCGGCAGCTTCGAGGGCAAAAACTACGTCGAGATGGAGCATGACGCCGATTATCAGGCGTGGGTGCAGGCCAACTGCGAGAGCAAATGCCCCGACGGTGAGCGGAAGGACGACTTCTCGAACCGCATCTGCAGCGCCTTCTCTGCTCTGGTGGACAAGGCGCTGGCCGACGGCGAAGAGCTGCTGGTCATCCTGGCTCACGGCGGCACCCAGATGGCGGCCATGGAACGGTATGCCCTGCCCAAGCGCGATTATTATGCGTGGTGCGGCCCCAACGCGGGCGGCTATGTGCTGGATGCCGCCGACTGGGCCGAGAAGCGCCAGCTCCGCCTCGTGAAGACCGTGCAGTACACGAAAGACGCGGAGGCCGGCGTATGATGACCGTCTGGGCTGTGCTGGGAGGCTTCGAGCTGGATGCCATTTTCGGCGACCCGGCATGGCTGCCCCACCCGGTGGTGTACATGGGCAAAGCCATCTCCCGGCTGGAGAAATTCCTCCGCGCCCGCCTGCCCAAAACGCCTCAGGGCGAGCTGCTGGGCGGCGCGGTGCTGGCGTTCTGCCTGCCGGTAGGAACGCTGCTGTTCACGGGCCTTGTCTGCTGGGGCGCGGCGATGCTTCACCCGCTGCTGGGGCTGGCCGTGCAGATGTTCTGGTGTGGGCAGGCGCTGGCCGCAAAGGGGCTGGTGCAGGAGAGCACGAATGTCTATGCCGAGCTGAAAAAAGACGACCTGCCCGCCGCCCGGAAGGCTGTGAGCCGCATCGTGGGCCGCGACACGGAAGCCTTGACCGCCGAGGGCGTGACCAAAGCGGCGGTGGAGACGGTGGCCGAGAACGCCAGCGACGGCGTCATTGCGCCTTTGCTTTATATGCTGCTGGGCGGTGCGCCGCTGGCCCTGACCTACAAGGCCATCAACACCATGGACAGTATGCTGGGCTACAAGAACGAGAAATATCTCTACTTTGGCCGTGCCGCTGCAAAGCTGGACGATGTGGCGAACTATATCCCGAGCCGTCTGGCGGCGCTGCTCTGGATCATGGCGGCGGCGTTCACCCGCAATGACGCCAAGGGCGCGTGGCGTATCTGGCGGCGGGACCGCCGCAATCACGCCAGCCCCAACAGCGCCCAGACCGAGAGCGCCTGCGCGGGTGCGCTGGGCGTTCAGCTGGCCGGGCCGGCCTACTATTTCGGGGAATATTATCCGAAGCCCACCATCGGCGACCCGCTGCGGCCCATCGAGCCGGAGGATATTCTGCGGGCAGATCGGATGATGTATGTAGCCAGCGGGTTTGCGCTGGCGTTTGGATGTGCGATACGGGGGTTCTTGGGATGAAACAACTGGTCCACGGCGGTGACTGGATGGGCTACCGCGAACGCTTTGGCCGGGACGCGCTGGATTTTTCGGCGAACGTCAGCCCACTCGGCCTGCCCGAGGGGGTGGCGCAGGCCATCCGGGACGCTCTGCCTCTGGCCGACCGCTACCCCGACCCCCTCTGCCGCACCCTGCGGGCGGCGCTGAGCCGGGCCGAGGGTGTGCCGCCGGAGCGTATCCTCTGCGGCAACGGCGCGGCGGACCTCATCTTCCGGCTGGTCTGGGCCGTAAAGCCCCATAAGGCGCTGGTGACTGCCCCGACTTTTGCCGAGTACGCCTCTGCATTGGATACGGTGGGGTGCGAAGTGAAACGCTTCTTCCTCGATGAAACGAATGATTTCGCCCCGACGGACGCCCTCGTGGACGCCGTGGACGAGAGCATCGACATGGTGTTCCTCTGCCAGCCGAACAACCCGACGGGACAGCTGGCCTCACCCGAACTGGTGAAAAAGCTGCTGCGCCGGTGCGGGGAGTGCCGCACGATTTTGGCCGTAGACGAGTGCTTTCTGGACTTTCTGCCCGACGCCGACGGATGGACCGCGAAGCCTCTGCTGAAAAGTGGGAACCTCGTCATCCTGAAAGCCTTCACCAAGCTCTACGGCATGGCCGGCGTCCGGCTGGGTTACTGCCTCTGCGGCGACGAAACGCTTCCGGAAAAAATGCAGACAGCGGGCCAGCCGTGGGCCGTGTCCAGTCTGGCCCAGGCGGCAGGCGTCGCGGCCCTGAAAGAAACCGCTTATGTGGACGAGGTGCGCGCGCTCATCGCCCGGCAGCGGCCCGTTCTGACGGCGGGCCTGCGGGCGCTGGGCCTGCGGGTCATCGACGGAAAAGCGAACTATCTGCTCTTCCGCGCGCCCGCCGACCTGAACGAGAGGCTTCGCCCGCTGGGAACACAGGTGCGCAGCTGCGCGAATTATCCGGGCCTCGGGCCGGAGTGGTACCGCACGGCGGTGCGCACGGCCCCCGAGAACGCCCGGCTGCTGGAACTTATGAAAGAGGTGCTGGGATGAGCAGGGCAAAATGCATCATGGTGCAGGGTACGATGAGCGGTGCAGGCAAAAGCCTGCTCTGCGCGGCGCTCTGCCGCATTTTTGCGCAGGACGGCCTGCGCGCCGTGCCGTTCAAGAGCCAGAACATGGCCCTGAACAGCTTCGTCACCAAAGACGGCCTCGAGATGGGCCGGGCGCAGGTGGTGCAGGCGCAGGCCGCCGGTGTCGAGCCGGACGTGCGGATGAACCCCATCCTCCTGAAGCCCAGCAGTGACGTGGGCAGTCAGGTCATCGTCAACGGCGAGGTGCGGGGCCAGATGAAAGCGTCGGAGTATTTCCGCACGAAACGGCAGCTGGTGCCGGACATCCTGAAGGCGTATGACAGCCTCGCCGAGGAGGCTGACGTCATCGTCATCGAGGGCGCGGGCAGCCCGGCAGAGATCAACCTCAAGAGCGAGGACATCGTGAACATGGGCCTCGCCGAGATGGTGGACGCGCCGGTGCTTCTGGTGGGCGACATCGACCGGGGCGGCGTGTTCGCCCAGCTCTACGGCACGGTGGAGCTGCTGGAAGAAAAAGAACGCCGGCGCATCAAGGGGCTCGTCATCAATAAATTCCGTGGCGACGTAGAAATTTTGCGCCCCGGCCTTTTGATGCTGGAAGAAAAGACCCATCTGCCCGTGGTGGGCGTCGTACCGTACCTGAAGGTGGACATCGAGGACGAGGACTCCCTGAGCCAGCGCCTCGAGATGCGGGACGGCAAAAAGCCGCTGGACGCGGCGATCATCCGTCTGCCGCATCTGTCCAATTTTACGGACTTCATGCCGCTGGAACAGCACCCGCTGCTGGGCGTGCGGTATGTTTCGAACGCTCATGAGCTGGGCGCACCCGACCTCATCCTGCTGCCGGGAACGAAAAACACGGTGGATGACCTGCTCTGGCTGCGGCAGTGCGGGCTGGAAACGGCTCTGCTCAAGCTGGCCGCGAAAGGCACGCCGGTGCTGGGCGTCTGCGGCGGCTACCAGATGCTGGGCCAGACCCTCGACGACCCCACCGGCAGCGAGAGCGGCCGGCCGCAGACTCTGCGGGGGCTGGGTCTGCTGCCCACCCGGACCGTGTTCAGCGAGCAGAAGCGCCGCGCACAGGTCAAAGCGACCGTCGCCGCCGCCCCCTTTGCGGGTGCAGAGCTGGAAGGCTACGAGATCCACACAGGCGTGACCGAGGCGGAGGGCGAACCCTTCGCCCACTACCCCGACGGAGGCCGGGAGGGCTGTGTGCAGGGCAATGTGTTCGGCACCTACCTCCACGGCCTGTTCGACACCGGCACGCTGACCGAGGCGCTGGCGGGCTGGCTCTGCCGCCGGAAGGGCATCGACCCCTCCGACGCGGCCCTCATCCCGATGGAAGAGTACCGCCGCCAGCAGTTCGACATCCTGGCCGACGGCGTGCGCGGGGCGCTGGATATGGACGCGGTGTATGCCGCGATGGGAATGGAGAAGCGCTGAATGGAACAGGGACTTTTGCATCTGTACTGGGGCGACGGAAAGGGGAAGACCACTGCCGCTATGGGTCTTGCGCTCCGTGCGCTGGGGTCCGGGAAGCGGGTGGTCATCGTCCAGTTTTTGAAGGGCGGAAACAGCGGCGAGATCCCGCTTCTGGCCCAGCTTGGCGCGGAGATCTACCGGGGCAAGGCCGGACAGAAATTCGTCTTTCAGATGACGCCGGAAGAAAAGGCCGCGACCCGGGAACTGCAAAACCAGAACCTCGCCGCTGCCATGGCACAGCCTGCCGACCTGCTGGTACTGGACGAAGCCGGGAGCGCAGAAGAGCTGGATATGGTGGACGTCGATCTATTAAAAAAGGCCGTTCTGGAACGGCCTGCCGGATGTGAGTGCGTCCTGACGGCCCACACGCCGCCCCAGTGGATGCTGGACGCTGCAGACTACTCCACCGAGATGAAATGCCGCCGCCACCCCTACCAGAAGGGGATAAAAGCACGAAAGGGGATAGAATATTGACGCCGCAGCATCATTTACCTGCTGACATTGAGCGGACGAGCTTCCACATCATCACCGAAGAGCTGGAAATGATGGGCCTGACCCCGCCGCCCGAGCACGAAGCCGTGGTCAAGCGGGTCATCCACACCACCGCCGACTTCGACTATGCGCGGAATCTTCATTTTACCCCCCGCGCGGTGGAGCAGGCCGTCAAGGCCCTCCACGCCGGGGCCGTCATCGTGACCGATACAAATATGGCGCTGGCCGGAATCACCAAACCCGGTCTGGCGAAGCTGGGCGGCACGGCCTGCTGTTATATGGCTGACCCCGAGGTGGCCGCCGCCGCAAAAGAGGCTGGCACCACCCGGGCCGTCGCGGCGATGAAAAAGGCAGCGCAGGAGCATCCCGGGGCCATCCTCGCCGTCGGCAACGCGCCCACGGCTCTGCTGACGATTGCAGAACAAATCGAAAGCGGCCTGCGGCCCGCACTGGTCATCGGTGTGCCGGTGGGCTTCGTGAACGTGGTGGAGAGCAAGGAGCGGCTCTTCGCCGTCTGCGAAAAGCATGATGTACCGGCCATCGTGGCGATGGGCCGCAAGGGCGGCAGCAACGTCGCTGCGGCCATCTGCAACGCCCTCATCTACTCCGCCGCCGAGATGCTCGACCCCTCGGCCCGGGGGTGGAAGTGAGCGATAAGTTTTGGAGGAGCGCAATGAACCCTACAAGAAAGACCGATGAAAGCTTTTACCGGCTGTTTTCCGCGTCTCACACCGTTTCAGAGCATCTGACCAAGCGGGAGGACAGCGAGCTGCGCGATAAATACGACCACAACGCGTTCTGCTATTACAGCCAGCCCTCGGCAGATGAAGTCCGGGCCGCGCTGGCCTACCAGAAAGAGCGGGGAGACACCTTCCTCAAGCTGGAAGGGTACGAGCCGCTGGCCGATGCATTCGGCATGGAGTGCGAAGAGACCCTGACGATGGTTCTGCCCCCGGAAACAGACATCCGCAGCTGGAAAACGAACCCGGACGTCTCGATCAAGGCCCCGGACGCAGACCAGCTGGAACAGCACGAACTGAAATACTACGGCCCGTTGTACGGAGATGATTTTACCGCGCGGAACAACCGGAACCTCCGGGAAAAGCTGACCTACCTCGGCGCGTATCTGGGCGGGAAGCTGGTGGGTGATTGCTATATTTTCGCATCCGATGGGTATGTCTGCATGGACGGCCTGCTGGTGGACGAGGATTTTCGGCACCAGTACATCGCCATGACCCTGATGAAGCATATTGCCGAAAAGGCGCAGGAGCGCGGAGAGACCGTTGACAAGCTCTATGAATATCTCTGCACCGATTTCTCGAAACTGAAAATATGAACGAATGCGCGCCGGATACGGCGATGGGCCTCCCAATGCGGGAAGCTTTTCTTTTATACCGTCGCCAGCACGGCGAGGATGCTCTGCCAGCGTTTGTTCTCGACCACAGGCGCACGGCGGACGGGCCGGGACTGTACAGGCTGAGGCCGCTGAGCCGTCCGGGGCAGGGGAGCGAAAAGCGCAGACTGCCATGCGGCGGCAAGCTGCATGGCCTCCGGGCAGCTCTGCAGGGTGCGGCGCTCGGCCCCGGCGAGGTAGTCGCCCAGCCAGCAGAGGATGGCCGCGATGTTCAGCTGTTCGGCGGCGCGGGTGCTCCAATAGCTCCAATGGGCGGGACGGCCCACGAACCGCTCCACCGTGATGAGCGCACCCTCCCGGGCGGCAGAGGGAGAGACCGTCCCACAACCACCGGCAGTATGGGCCAGAACATCCAGAATGCGCGCCATCCGGCCGCTGTCGAGGGCGTCGTCCCGGACAAAGGCGGAGAAATCCGTCTGGGCCAGCAGACCGTCGGCGGTGGCGGGGAAGCGCCCCGTCAGCTCGCCCGAGGCGTTGTGGCAGCTCTGCCACCCTTTGCGGACGAGCTGAAAGTTCAGCTTCTGACGTCCCATCGTGGAATAGAACACCCGGGCCTTGCCGCTGACCGGCTCCTGCCGCAGCTCGAGATAAGCGTCTGCGCCTCCGAGGTCTTGGACCTTGACGCTGAGCACAAGGCGGTACTCAGGCTTCTGGCTGGACATGGCAAGATGCATCTCTTCAAAATAACGTGCGGCATCCATAGCGGTTCTCCTTCCTGTGGGCGCGGGGTGATGTGTAGGTGTGCGGCCCTTCGTTGGTTGTAGTATATCATAAATTGCGCCAGAATACAACTATAAGTTTGCAAATAAACCAAAAAACTTTTTGATTCTTCTGCAATACAAAACAAGATGGTTGTGAAAGACAACAAAAATACGGGGCCGCTGGCAGCAGATACAACTGCACAGCGGTCCCGTACATTATTATGATTCAGTCGCCCAGCTCCCGTATCTCGTTCTGGATGAGTCGGCCTGCGGCCCGGGCCAGCTGGTCCATGCCACGGATGCGGGCCATGTTCTTGCCGTAGATGCGGGAGGCGTCGGCGGCGCTGGCGTCTTCGCCCATAAAGACGGCGGAGACCCGCAGACCCTTCCGCTGCAGCGCCCGGACCTCGGCGGCGGCGTCCTCCACGCCCGCGCTGCCGCCGTAGTCGCGGCCCAGCGGGTCATCGGGAGAGGGTGGGATGCGGCGGCTGTCGTTGGGGGAAGCGTCCGTCAGGAGGATGAGCAGATGCCGCGCGGCGGGGCCGGGGTCGAAGTCGATAAGGTCGCCTGCTGCCCGCAGAGCCAGACCGTCCCGGTTCCAGCCCGAGGCGAAATATTGGCAGATGCCCTGTAAGCTCTTCTCCTTGAAGCCCTTGAGCACCCGCAGGACGGTGTAGCCCCGCAGGCTGGAAAAGCAGCTCACCCGCACCGGGATGCCGCAGGCCGCGAGGCTCTGGGCGAGGATAGAACCCTGCGCCGCGATGACCTCCTGACAGTGGAGGCGGGAAGCCGAAGCGTCCAGCAGAAGGTCAACGGTGAAGGACGGGTGGTTCTCTTCATCGGCACAGCGGAACACCCGGTCGTCGTCCATGACGGTGCGCCAGACCCGCTCCGGGTCGAGGTTGCCGCTGCGGGCGACCCGGGCGTTGGGCTGCTGGTGGACGAGGATGCAGTTGCGGATCTGTTCGGTCAGCCGCAGCACGACGCTGCGGTGAAGCTCGAGATTTTTCGAATAGTACGCCCGGTTCCGCTCAGCCTGAAGCTGGGCCTGTTCGGCCAGGTGCTTTGCCTCGGGGGTGGGGGCCTGCTCCGGGCTGGGGACGCCGGAGGCAAACCAGAGGTGACAGCCCAGATGCTCCCCGGTGCAAAGCTCCTGCTCGGCCTTCCGCAGCCGTTCGGGCGGGTAGAGCGACCGGCCAAAGCAGCTTTCGATGTAGGCGCGGTCTTCCTCGGCGCGCTGGCGCAGGGTGATGTGGGCCAGCCGCTTGTCGGCATGGATGCCGCCGCCGGAGGCGTCCACCGAGCCGGAATGCTCCACCGTGACCCGGTCGGTCTTTATCATCTGGGTGGGCATGGTGCGGGTCATGAGGGACGCCAGCAGGCCGTCCAGATGGAGATGCAGCCCGGCCTTCTGATGCACCGTGCCGTTGAACAGCTCGAATTTGGCGTAGACGGCCAGCAGCGCGGCTTTCAGCTCGTCCGGCTTGGGGGGCGTCTCGGGACTGAGGGCGGCGTCGAGAGCCTTTTCGTAGGGAGTCATGACCGGCGGTGTGCGCCCCTGCACAGCCCGCCAGCGCGCGGCCTGCATGGAGTAGACCAGCTGGTTCTTCGCCATCCACTCCTGCCGCGAGAGCTTGTACTGGATGCCGAAAAAGTAGTCCGCATGGGCGCGGCGGAGGGCCGAAAGCACCGGGCGGCGGGGCAGTTCCAGCGCGTAGACCGCGCTCTCGAGGTAGAGCCAGGTCAAATCGTCCAGCATGGCCTGCCGGATGTCGCCCTCCCATGCGTCAAAGAGGCTGCGCACCAGCTCGTCGCCGTAGTATTTGTGGACCAGCCCCACGACGCAGTTCATGTAAAAATCAATGGTGCCGTCGGTGTTCCGGGCGAGGAACAGCGGCTCGAAGCCGTAGGCTCCTGCCGCCGCCCACACCTGATTGGCGGCCCGCCGCTCTTCGGCGGTGTAGCTCTGCGCTTCCATAAAAACGCCCCTTTTTTTAATCGAAGAGCTTTGCGGCGGTGAGCTGGGCCGGGATGCGGGCGGCAATGGCGTCCCGGATGAGGCCCTGTTCGTAGGAGTCGAAGGCTTTGTTGGTGATGCCCATGTCCAGCGCAGCCCCGGCAGCGACGCCCCGGCGCATCAGGCGCAGAGCGTCCAGCATACCGCGCAGGTCGAGAGCTTTGGTGGAAATTTCCGCGCTGTCGCACTTTTTCTGCAAATCGAGGAAGAGCAGGGCGAACTGCCTGACGTATTTGCCGTTCAAATCGGGGAACTGGGTGCGCAGGAGCTTTTCGAGGTTCTCCTCGGTGATGGTGGGCATCTGGATGACCACGAAGCGGGAGGTGAGGGCCTCGTTCAGCTCACGGGTGCCGGCGTAGCCGTAGTTCATGGTGGCGATGAAGCGGGTCTCCTCGGCCAGCGGGATGCGCTCGTAGCCCGGCACATCGATGGCGCGGCGGAAATCCAGCACCGCGTGCAGGACGGCCAGCGCCTCGTTTTTGGCCATGTTGATCTCGTCCAGAACGCCGAAGCCGCCGCTCTGGGCGCAGCGGTAGACCGGGCCGGGCCGGAACTTGACCTGTCCGCCCTCAAAGGTGTCCATGCCGATGAGGGACGCCGCGTCCATATTGACGTGGAACGAGATGTCCCACGCGGGGCGTCCGAAGGCGGCGGCGAGGTTTTCGGCCAGCACGTTCTTGCCGGTGGCCTTGCCGCCCGCCAGCAGCAGGTTTTCGCCGCAGAGCAGGGCGGCCAGCGCCTGCTCCCACACCTCTCTGCCGTAGTAGACGAAGGCAGGAGAGGGGATGCGGGGGCGCAAGGCCTCCGCCAGCGGGTGGGCGGTACGGTATTCTTCCACAGCGCGCAGCAGGTCGGGGGAGATCCCTTCCTGCCGCAGCGTATCCATCAGAGCAGATGTTTCAGACATCTATGACATCTCCTTGCGGTTGGCAGTGCCAAACCGAAATTTCACCCTTATCATAGCACAACCCGCGCGGTTTGTGTAGGGCTTTTGCGGGCAAAAAAGCGGCAAAGAAGCAGAGAAAATAAAGGTGAAGCTATTTTAACAAACTTTCAGCCGGGACGTGCAGATTTCACGTTCAAAGTAAATTGACAGGCCGCTTAAAATACGATAAAATAATTTTCGTTGTGTCAAAGTGAAAAAGAAAGGCGTAAAAGTATGCTCGAAACCATCACGGCCGTCAATCAGGCGGTCAACAGCTTTATCTGGGGCATCCCGGCGATGGTCTGCATCATCGGCGTGGGCCTGCTGCTCAGTGTGCGGACAGGCTTTTTGCAGCTCCGGAAATTCCCCTATGCCATCAAAACGACCATTGGCCGCATCTTCCGCAAAAAGGATGCCTCCGACGGCGCGATGACTCCGTTCCAGGCAGTGTGTACGGCGCTGGCCGCTACCGTCGGCACCGGCAACATCGCCGGTGTGGCAGGCGCCATCGCCATCGGCGGGCCGGGCGCGGTGTTCTGGATGTGGTGCTCGGCTCTGCTGGGCATGTGTACCAAGTTCTCCGAGGTGACGCTGGCCGTGCATTTCCGCGAGCGGAACAAAAACGGTGAGCTGGTGGGCGGCCCCATGTACTATATTAAAAACGGCCTCGGCAGCCGGTGGCAGTTCCTCGCGGTGCTGTACTCGCTGTTCGGCGTGCTGACGGTCTTCGGCACCGGCAACGCCACCCAGGTCAACACCATCGTCACAGCCATCGACTCGGCCCTGCTGGCCTACGGCAGCAGCCTGAACAGCGTCCTGCCCACGGTCAACCTCGTCGTGGGCGTGGTGGTGGCCATGATGGTGGCTATGGTGCTGCTGGGCGGTGTCAAGCGCATCGGCAGTGTCACCGAGAAGCTGGTGCCGTTCATGGCGCTGTTCTACGTCGTGCTGGCACTGGGTGTCGTGGTCATCAACTACCGGCGCTTCCCGGCGGTGCTGGCCTCCATCGTCGGAGGTGCATTTGACCCGCAGGCCTTCACCGGCGGTGCCATCGGCAGCATCTTCCTCAGTATGCAGAAGGGCGTCTCCCGCGGCATCTTCTCCAATGAGGCCGGCCTCGGCACCGGCTCCATCGCTCATGCCTGCGCAGACACCCGCAAGCCGGTCAAGCAGGGGATGTTCGGCATCTTCGAGGTCTTCGCCGACACCATCGTAATCTGCACCCTGACCGCCATGGTCATCCTGTGCAGCGGCGTGCCGGTGGGCTACGGCAGTGCGGCAGGCGCAGAGCTGACCATCTCCGGCTTCACGGCCACCTACGGCGGCTGGTCGTCCATCTTTACGGCGGTGGCGCTCTGCAGCTTTGCATTCTCCACCATCATCGGCTGGGGTCTCTACGGCTCCCGGTGCATCGAGTTCCTGTTCCACACCGACAAGGTGGTCGGCCCCTTCCTCGTGGTCTACTCCTTCGTGTCCATTCTGGGCGCGACGGTCGATCTGGGCCTGCTGTGGAGCATCGCCGACACCTTCAACGGCCTGATGAGCATTCCGAACCTCATGGCCCTGCTCCTGCTCTCCGGCACAGTGGCAAGGCTCACGAAGGAGTTCTTCGCGGGCGAGGGGGCAGGAAAGTAAAGAATCATTCAAAGCGCCCTCCGGCCCGCGCCGGAGGGCGCTTTGCTGTCAGTAAACCTTTGGTTTTGTCCACCTTCTCTGCAAAAACTCAAAAAAGTATAAAAATTTCGTGGAAATCATAAAAAATGATATTGAATAAATTTTAACAAAGTGGTAAAGTAAAAGCAAAGAGAGTCGTACCCGCCGCCCGGCGGGACGCAAAATCAGGAGGTTTTACCAATGGCTGATCGTATCGTTCTGAATACTATTTCTTATCATGGCCACGGAGCCATCGAGAACATCGTTCCCGAGCTGACCGCCCGCGGCTACAAGAAGGCTTTCGTCTGCTCTGACCCCGACCTTCTCAAGTTCGGCGTCACCAAGAAGGTCACTGACCTGCTGGACGCTGCAGGCTTCGCCTACACCGTCTACAGCGAGATCAAGCCCAACCCCACCATCGCCAATGTGCAGGACGGCGTGGCCGCCTTCAAGGCCGCAGAGGCTGACTGCATCGTGACCATCGGCGGCGGCTCTTCCATGGACACCGCAAAGGCCATCGGCATCATCATCAACAACCCCGAGTTCGCCGATGTGCGCTCTCTGGAAGGCGTCGCTCCCACCAAGAAGCACGCCGTCTTTACCATCGCTGTCCCCACCACCGCCGGTACTGCCGCTGAAGTCACCATCAACTACGTCATCACCGATGTCGAGAAGAAGCGCAAGTTCGTCTGCGTCGATACCAACGACATCCCCGAGATCGCTGTGGTTGACCCCGATATGATGGCCTCCATGCCCAAGGGCCTGACTGCCGCCACCGGCATGGATGCTCTGACCCACGCCATCGAGGGCTACATCACCAAGGGTCACTGCACCATCTCCGATATGTTCCATCTGGAAGCCATCAAGCTCATCAGTGAGAACCTGCGCGGCGCTGTCCAGAACACTCCGGAAGGCCGCGAGGGCATGGCTCTGGGCCAGTACATCGCTGGCATGGGCTTCTCCAACGTGGGTCTGGGCATCGTCCACTCCATGGCACACGGCCTGTCCGCTCTGTATGACACCCCCCACGGCGTGGCCTGCGCTATCCTGCTGCCCGTCGGTCTGGAGTACAACAAGACCGTCGCCGGTGAGCGCTATCGTGCCGTCGGTAAGGCCATGGGCGTGAAGGGCATCGACGAGATGAACGACGCACAGGCCGCAGATGCCACCATCGCCGCTGTCAAGCAGCTGAGTGCTGACGTGGGCATCCCCGCAAACCTGAACGGCATCCTGAAGGAAGAGGACATCCAGTTCCTCGCCGAGTCCGCATATGCTGACGCCTGCCGTCCCGGCAACCCCCGCGACACCAGCGTGGAGGAGATCGTGGAGCTGTACAAGAGCCAGCTGTAAGCTGAGTCGGAGTGCGTTGCCCTTATAAAAAATACAGGCTGCTGTAAAATAACCTCTCAGTCTCGCATTCGCTCGACAAGGCCGGGTTGCGGCTCCCAGCATCCGTTGCGCATTGCGCACGTCTTGCTGGCCGCTGCCCCAACAACGACTCCCTGTTTCCGCCACTGGCGGCGGTCGTCGTTGTTGCCCCTAATAGGGGAGCCTCTGGCGAAGAGACGAGGCTTCCCGTCATACCGCCCGTCCACCCCTCATACACTGACGGACAAGGGGGTGTGCGGATGGAGCGGGGGATGGAGATGCTCTTTGCGCTGTTCGGCGGGCTGGCGATGTTCCTCTACGGGATGGACAGGATGAGCCGCGCCTTGCAGCGGGCGGCGGGCGACGCCATGAAGCGGCTGCTGGCCCGGCTGACGGCCACGCCGCTGCTGGGCGTTCTCACCGGGCTGGCCGTGACGGCAGTGCTCCAAAGCAGCTCTGCGGCGACGGTGATGGTCATCGGCTTCGTCAGCGCCGGGCTGCTGGAACTGCCCCGGGCGGTGGCCGTCATCTACGGCATCAACATCGGCACCACCATGACGGCCCAGCTCATCGCCTTCGATGTCCAGACGCTGGTGTACCCGGTGCTGTTTCTGGGCTTTCTCCTAGATTTTGCGGCCCGCAGGCCCCGCTGGCAGGCCGTGGGCGAGGCGGTGTTCTCCTTCGGGCTGCTTTTCGAGGGCATCGACATTTTGGGCCGGGCGCTGCAGCCGCTGGCCGGGCAGACGGTCTTTCTCGACTGGATGACCCGGGTGAAGGAGTCGCCGCTTCTGGGCATCCTGCTGGGCCTCTGCATGACCATGGTAGTGCAGAGCAGTTCGGCCACCATCGCGCTGCTGCAGAACATAGCCCGGCAGGCCGGGCCGGACGGCATCCACAGCGTGCTGGGCCTTGCCGGGGCGGTGCCTGTCCTGTTAGGGGACAACATCGGCACGACGGTCACTGCCCTGCTGGCCTGCATCGGGCAGGGGAAGGACGCCGCCCGCGCCGCGCTGGCCCACAGCTGCTTCAACCTCAGCGGGAGCCTGCTGGCGGCGGTGCTGCTGCCCTGGTTCGTCCGGCTGGTGGAGTTCATCTCTCCCAAAGGCCCGGAGCTGGAAGTCATTTCCCGGCAGATCGCCAACGCCCACACCGCCTTCAACGTCTGCTGCGCCCTGCTCTGGCTGCCTTTTTTGCCGTGGATGGTGCGGCTGGTGTGTGCGCTGGTGCCGGAAAAAGAGAAAAAATAAGAAAAAGCTCCTCATGCCCGTGAGGGTATGGGGAGCTTTCTGCGTTTCAGGGAAGGAGTGCCTTCATCCAACCTCTCAGTCTGCTTCGCAGACAGCTCCCCTAGTAGGGGAGCCTCTGGCGAAGAGGTGAAGCTTTCCGAAATGCCAAGGCCTCCCCTCGATAGGGGAGGTGGCACGGCGTCAGCCGTGACGGAGAGGTTAATTTCTCGTTACGCTCTTCCGATACACCGCAAAGGCGATGACAGCCGACAGCACTTCCGTGACCCAGAAGGCGTGCCAGACGCCGGTGGGGCCGAGCTGGCGGCAGAGCAGCCACGCCAGCGGCATGATGAAGATGACGTACCGGCAGAGGGAGATGACCAGCGAGGCCGCACCCTTGCCCAGACCTTCCAGCGCGCCGGAAGAGGTGGTGGACACCGCCGACACCACAAAGCCGAGGCAGATGATGCGCAGGGCGGTCTGGCCGATGGCGATGGTCTCGGGGTTGGAGGAGAACAGGCCGATGAGGGGCGCGGAAGCGGCCATGCAGATGACGGTGCCTGCCGCCATGATGACGGCGCTCATGCCGAGGGTGAGCTGGTAGAGCTTTGCCACGCGGGCATGCTCTTTTGCACCGTAGTTGTAGCCGATGAGGGGGCGCATTCCCTGCACGATGCCGTTGGCGGGCAGATAGAGGAAAGTCTGGAGCTTATAGTAGATGCCAAGCACCACCACATAGCTTTCGGAGAAGGCCGCCAGCAGGCCGTTGAGGAAGGTGACCAGCAGGGAGGGCAGGGCCAGATTCAGGATGGCAGGCACACCGATGGCGTAGAGACGGCCTTCGAGAGAGAGGTCGGGCCGCAGGGCCTTCCGGCGCAGATGGACGGGCGACTCGGTGGTGCTGTAGACCACGAGGTAGATGACGAGAGAGGCGGCCTGTCCGATGCCGGTAGCCAGCGCCGCGCCGGCAATGCCCATGGCAGGCACCGGGCCAAGGCCGAAGATGAGGACGGGGTCCAGCAGGATGTTGCAGACACAGCCCGAGATGAGGGCGATCATGGTGAGCTTCATCCGGCCCACGGCCTGGAAGAGCTTCTCAAAGGCGAGGCTGGCCATGTTCACGGTAGCGAACAGGAAAACGATGGTGGAGTAGGTCACGCCCATGGAGACGATGGTGCCGTCGGCGGTGAACCGGGCCAGGAAGCCGGGCATGATGGCGGTAGCTGCCAGCGTGCAGAGGATGCCGTGGAGCACCGAGAGGGCCATGCCGTGGGTGGCGGCGGCGTCCGCCCTGTCGTAGTCGCCTGCGCCCCGGTAGAGGGCGACAAGGGCGTTGATGCCTATGCCGAAGCCGATGGCAACGGCGTTCACGAAGTTCTGGATGGGGAACACGAGGGAGAGGGCCGTCATGGCCTGCTCGTTGATCTGGGCCACAAAGAGGCTGTCCACGATGTTGTACAGCGAGTTCACCAGCATGGAGATGACGTTGGGCAGAGCCATCGACACCAGCAGCGGGAACACCGGCTTCGTCTTCATAAAAGTATCGTTCATGGGGGAAAAAGCTTCCTTTCCTGGAATTTCCGCACAAGAAAAGCCACACAACGGCGGCTTGAAGCGGGCCATTGTGTGGCGAAAAGTAGCAAACATCTATGCTGTAAAAATCCACACGGGTTTTATTGAGGTGCTGAGAAATACGGTGCATCGCAAAAGCGGTGTTACGGGACGCCGCCGGACAGCACCGGGATGCGGGCCGGAAAGGACAGTACAGGAAGAGCCTTTCTGACCGGCCTGCGATAGGATACCACGAAACGGGTGGATTGTCAAGTGAAAAGTATGACTTTTCACAAAAGGCTTTTCAAGCGGCCATTTCGTGATACAATAAAGCCAGACAGAAACGGAGGAAAAGCGCCATGAAATGGATGATCGCGTCCGACCTGCACGGGTCGGCTTATTACTGCAAGAAGATGGTGGAGGCCTTTGAGCGGGAGGGGGCTGACCGGCTGCTGATGCTGGGCGACCTGCTTTACCACGGCCCCCGGAACGGCCTGCCCCGGGACTATGCGCCGAAAGAGGTCATCCCGATGCTGAACGGCCTGAAAAACAAACTCTGCTGCGTCCGGGGCAACTGCGAGGCCGAGGTGGACCAGATGGTGCTGGATTTCCCGGTGATGGCGGATTACTGCATCCTCCCGGCGGGCGAAAAGCTCATTTATGCCACCCACGGGCATATCTATAATATAAAGAACCCGCCGCCGCTGGCCGAAGGGGACGTCCTGCTCCACGGCCACACCCACGTCCCGGCGTGGACGGAGTTCGGGCAGAGGAACGTCTGCCTCAACCCCGGCTCCCTGAGCATCCCGAAGGAAAACAGTCCCCACAGCTATATGATTCTGGAAAACGGCGTCTTCTACTGGAAAGACGTAGAGACGGGAGAAATATACCACACCTGTGTACTGTGAGAAACCGGTGCTTGCAATTACCATACCGGTGTGGTATGATGAAAGCGGAAACAGAAAAACAGGGTCTTTTGCCTCGGGCGCTGAGGGGTGCGCGGGGCCGACGGCCTTTTGTTTCCCATAAAAAGTTAGGCAAAACTAACAAAATGACGAAAAACACACGGGCGGCTTGTGCAGTCTGCCCAGTGGATAACGATCCTTAGGAGGTACTGACCAATGGTTCAGACGACGCTGAAAGTAGACGGCATGATGTGCGGCATGTGCGAGAGCCACGTCAACGAGGTGGTGCGCAAGACTGCGCAGGTGGAGAAGGTGACTTCCTCCCACACGAAGGGAGAGACGGTCATCGTCTCGGCCCAGCCGCTGGACATCGAGGCCCTGAAGGCTGCCATCGCCGACACGGGCTATACTGTGACCGGCGCAGAGGAAAAGCCGTATGAGAAGAAGGGATTCTTCTCGTTTTTGAAGCACTGAGGACTTCCGGCCCCGGGGTGGGGCCTATATAAGGAGGCAGGCAGAGATGAGGATACTGGTCTATGGTGCAGGCGTGCAGGGCTGTGAGCTGGCCCACCGTCTGCTGCAGAACAAAAAGAATGTCGTCACCATGCTGGCGCGGGGCGAGTGGAAGGAGAGGCTCGACCAAAGGGGCCTCGTCATCCGCCATTGGGCGCAGTGCCGCACCACGGTGGATCGGGTGGCCACCATCGACACGCTGGCCCCGGACGACTGCTACGACCTCGTTTTCGTGACGATGCAGGCCGGGCAGCTGCCCGACGTGCTGCCCATCCTCAAGCAGAACAGGAGCGAATACTTCGTCTTCGTGGGCAACGACCCCCACGCCGTGGAGGTCATGCAGGCCATGCAGCGCCCGGCAGATAAGATCGCCTTCGGCTTCCAGAGCAGCGGCGGCCACCGGGATGTCGATAAGGTCGTCAGCGCCCACGTCGGTGTGGATATGACCATCGGCGGGGCTACCGCGCCCCTTTCGGGCGTCTTCCGCTACCGGGTCAAGACGGCTTTCGAGGGCGCAAAGTACAAGCTGACCTTCGTCAGCGACATGGATGGATGGCTCAAGTGCCACCTCGCCCTCATCCTGCCGGCCTGCTATCTCTGCTACGCCTGCAGCGGCGACCTCTCCAAGGCGACGAAGGAGCAGCGTGACCTGGTCCTCGACGCCGCGTGGGAGGCCTGCGAGATGCTGAAAGCCGCCCACATCCCCGTGGACGACAAGGAGAACACCGACTGCTACCGTGCCGGTACGCCCGGCCGCCGGAAGATGGACGCCATGGTCCTGGCGCTCTGCAAGACCCCGCTGGGCCGTCTCTGCGTCTCCGACCACGCGATGCATGCTGTGGCTGAGATGCAGTACCTCGATGAGGCTTTCGAAGGTCTGCGCGCCCGGACGAGCGTCCGGATGACGGCGTGGGATACCCTGCGCAGCCAGATGCCCTCGTGGGACATCATGCGGAAAAAGACGGCGAAAGCAAAGCGATAAGTGCATGGAAAAAGAGGCAGATGCGAGTCTGCCTCTTTTTCCATATAAAAGGCTCTCCCTTTGGGAGCAACGGCGACGACCGCCGCCAGTGGCGGAAACAGGGAGGAGCTGTTGGGGCTGCGGCCAGCAGGATGCAAGCGACAGCGAAGCAGACGCTGGGAGCCGCAACCCGGCCTTGGCGCGGAGCGCCTGAGAGGGCAAGGATGCTGACGGAGAGGTTATTTTCCCCAAAATTCCGCTAATTTTTTCTTCAGCTCCTTCGTATCCCTCAGATACTCCAGATGCCTCCAATGCTTCGGGAAGAGCCGGGCGTACTCGCTCTGGGCAAAGCGGTCGTCGAGGAGCAGCACCACGCCCTTATCTTCCTGCGTCCGGATGACCCGCCCGGCGGCCTGCAGGACTTTGTTCATCCCGGGCCAGCGGTAGGCGTAGTCGAAGCCTGCCCCGTTCTGGGCGTCGTAGTAGCGGCGCAGCATCTCCTGACGGGGACTCACCTGCGGCAGACCCACGCCCACGATGGCGCAGCCGATGAGCCGATCGCCCGCGAGGTCCACGCCCTCGCCGAAGATGCCGCCCATGACCCCGAAGCCGAGAAGCGTCTTCTCCGGGCAGGGCGAAAACCGCTCGAGGAACGCCGCCCGCCCGGCGTCGTCCAGACCGCTCTCCTGTACCAGTGTGCTGATGTCCGGGTAGCGGGCGGTGAAGTCCTCCCACACCTGCCGCAGATAGGCATAGCTGGGAAAGAAGGCCAGATAGTTGCCCACCCGGCTGGACGCCAGCGCCGCGAGGGCGTCCGAGATGGGCCGGATGCTGGCCTCCCGCTGGCGGTAGCGGGTGGAGATGGAGGGCAGACAGTAGAGCCCGAGGTTTTCTGCCGGGAAGGGGCTTTCCAGTGCCACGGCCCGGGCCTCGGGACAGCCGAGGACGGTGCGGTAGTAGCCCGGCGGCGTCAGCGTCGCGCTGAACAGCGCCGCCGCCCGCCCTGCCGAAAGGCTTGCGTCCACGAAGGGGGACGGGTCGAGGCAGAGCAGCTGCAATTCAAGGTCACTGCCCCGGGCGGTGAGCTGGGCGGCAAAATGCTCGTCGTACCGTTCCGACGCCCGCAGGATGTCCTGCACCTCAAAGTAGAGATCCAGCAGGGCCGCGTGGGCTTCGGCGTCGGGATCGTCTTCCAGCCAGTCCTGCAAGGGAGCCGTCAGCGCCCGCAGCGGGGCCAGCAGGGCTGAGGGAAGCTCCTTGCAGAACACCGTGCCGTCCTGAGCGTAGTCGGCGGCGGGCAGCTCGATGGCGGGCGTCTCCGCAGATCCCAGCAGGGAGATCTGGCCGCTGTCGTCCTCTTCGGCGGCAGTGCTGCCCCGGCGGGGCGCGAGGGTCGAGACCGCTTTCCGTCCCTCTAAAAAGGCTTTGTCGGCCTTGCTCAGGGCTGTCTTAAGGGTGCTTTTGCCCCGCCCGAGGGCGCGTTTTGCCTCGGTGAGGCTGCTCTTGCAGAAGCGTGCCGAGTACATGGCCCGCGCCCGCTCGGGCAGATTGTGGGCTTCATCCACGAGGAAGAGCCAGTCGCCCGCGCTGTCGAAGAACCGCCGCAGATGCACTACGGGGTCGAAGAGGTAGTTATAGTCGCCGATGATGACGTCGCACCACTCGCTCAGATCCAGCCCCAGCTCGAAGGGACAGACCGTGAACTGCTTTGCGGCGTCGGCCAGCGCGGCCCGGTCGAAGCGGCCGGTGCCGTCGTCCAGAAGGGCTTTCAGGGCCGTGTTCACCCGGTCGTAGTAGCCGTTTGCGTAGGGGCAAAGCTCCGGCAGGCAGGCGGGATGGCCCTCGGTATCCGGGTGGAGGCAGACCTTCTCCTTGGCTGTCAGGGTCACGCTGCGCAGAGCCAGCTTGGGATCAGACGCCCGCAGCCGCGCAATGGCATCCTCGGCGGCGGACTGAGTCGTGTTGCGGGCCGTCAGGTAGAACAGCTTCTCGCCGCAGCCGGTGCCGATGGCCCGCAGAGCAGGGAAGAGGACGCTCATGGTCTTGCCAATGCCGGTGGGGGCCTGACAGAAGAGCCGGACGCCGCTTTTAGACGGCGCGGCAGTGCAGGCGCGGTAGACTTCGCCTGCCAGCGCCCTCTGCCCGGGCCGGTAGGCCGGAAAGGGAAAGTCCAGCGCCGAAAGGCTCACGCCCCGCTGCTCCTTCCACGCCAGCTGACGCTGCGCCCAGGGGGCGTACTGCTCGAGCAGATCCTGCAAAAACGCTTCCAGCTCTTCAAGGGTGAAATGCCGCACGAAGCGGAGGATGTCGTCGGTGTCGATTTGGTAGTAGGTGAGCCGGACGTCCAGCTTTTCCAGCCCCTGCTGACGGCCATACAGCGCCCCGTAGACCATTCCCTGCGCCCAGTGGCAGGGGTTCATGTCCTCGGCGATGTCGTCGGCGGGGACGGCTGTGGTCTTTATCTCGTCGATGACCGTCACGCCCGCCTCGTCGGTGAAGATGCCGTCGGCCCGGCCTTCGATGGTGAAGGGGATGCCCGCCGCCTCCCGTTCGCCGGAGAGGAAGACTTCGGCGGCGTAGCCTTCGCCTGCGGCCTTTTGGAGCTTGCGGTGGATGCGTGCGCCCTGGTTGGCGCGGTCGAAGCCGGTAAAGCGGCTGTCGATGCTGCCGGTGCGGAGCAAAAATTCCACCAGCTGGCGGACAGGCAGGCGAAAAGCAGGCATAGCGGGTCACTTCCTTTTAGAATATCATTCCAGCCCCAGCATCCCGGCGCACTGGGCGGCAGCTTCGTCCACCTTGCCGAAGTCCACGGCGGCGCGGTAGTAAGTCTCCAGCTCGTCGTGGCAGGCTTTGGCCTGTGCCATCAGGTCGGCGGCCTGTTCCAAAAGCTCTGCTGCCGCCCGCTCGTTGAAGCGGAGACGGGCGCGGTAGCCCGCCAGATTTTCCCGGTCCACGAAACGGGTACACCGGACGGCCTGCACGCCGGGCAGCTGCACCGGGTGCCACCGGTTGTCGGTGAGGAAAGCCAGCCGGAGGGCCGGGATGAAGAGATGGTCGATCTTGTCGTCGGGGTGCATGGCGCAGGGACAGGTGATGATGTGGTAGCCCCGGGCCAGCGCCTCGGCCCGGATGAGCTCGAGAAGCAGGCGGGAGACGGCGCCGTAGTCGTCATGGAAGACCACATACCGGTCGGCCAGCGCCTGTACGGTGCCGCGGTAGAAGACCGGCCCTTTCGGCGTGATGGCCGACAGCAGCCGCAGCTCTTCGCTGGCCGAGGCCCCCTCGGGCAGGCGGGGGAGAGTCCGGGCGCAGAGCCGCTTGACGTAGCGGCGGACTTTCTCGAAGTTGGCACTGCACGCCTCAGCCCGGCGGCTGTCCAGCAGCAGGCTCCCAGCAGATGCGATATACCGCGCGGCCCGGCTGCGCAGGGCAGTGTTCTGGGCGAAGAGCCGCTTCACCTCGTCGGCGTGGGCGTGGAGGGCGTCGGCGTCCAGTGTGTGGTACAGGCTCACCACCTGCTCCTCTGCGCCCGGGGCGTCCGGCTCCATGACATGGGGTGCGGTGGCGTCCACGATGGCGGCACACTTGTCGAGAAAGATGACGCCGTCCAGACTGTCGGGGTCGCTGGCGCAGTGGATGCGCTGGATGGGCTCCCCCTTCTGCTCGGCCTTGATGGCCAGCCGCTTCATCAGCGTCGATTTGCCGCAGCCCGGCCCGCTTTTGATGAGATACATCTGCATCCCCGGTTCCCGCCGAAGCGGCTCAAAATAGCCCTTGAACCCGGCGGGGGTGGTGGTGCCCAGAAAGAAATCAACAGAATCGCTGCGTACAGCATTCATACTCAAACACCTCACTTTTGCTATAGGGTATGCAAAAATGAGGTGAAAGGTGTACTTCTCCAGTCTGCTTCGCAGACAGCCCCCTCAATGAGGGAGCCCTTGACAAGACGGGAAAGTTTCCCGTCGAAGACAAAATCTTGCGGAATGCCAAAGCCTCCCTCTTAGAGGGAGGTGTCGCCGGAGGCGACGGAAGGAGTGTAGGTATGCTCGCACACCTCGTGTATTTTATCCCGCAGGGCCACAAAGTCGCCGAAAGCCTCCGGCTTGTTCTGGGGCTGACGGAGTAGGGCGGCGGGGTGGAACGTCCCCATGAAGAGGATGCCGTTCTTCTCAATAAAGGTGCCGTGCTCCTTCGTCACCGAAAAGTCGGCGCGTATCATCCGCTGGGCGGCAATGCGGCCCAGGCAGACGACGATTTTAGGCCGCAGCAGACGGAACTGCTCCCGCAGCCAGGGCATACAGGCTTCGCTCTCGGCGGGCAGGGGGTCGCGGTTCTGGGGCGGGCGGCACTTGACGATGTTGGCGATATAGCAGTTGGAGGCACGGTCGAGGTCGATGGCGAAGAGGTATTTGTCCAGCAGCTGGCCGCTGCGTCCCACGAAGGGCAGGCCCTGCTCGTCCTCGCTCTGGCCGGGGCCTTCGCCCACGAAGAGCACCTCGGCATTCTCCACGCCCTGCCCGAACACCACGTTGTGCCGGGTGGTGTGCAGCGGACAGCGCTGACAGGCAAGACAGTCGGTTTTCAGTGTTTCCCAATCCATAAGCTCGGTATCCTCTCACAAACTAAATGACATTTTCTTAACAAATCATCGCACGATTTCTTCCTTAAAATATACCACAAAATTCAAGATTTGTCTTGAAGTTTTCTGACTCTGTGCTAGAATAAAAAAGAAGGGCATATCTGTGATGCCCGGGAATAATTGCAAAGTAATTTCGGAGGTAATCAACAATGGCTGATATGTTTGCACCCCTGGTAGCCCAGCTGAAGGCAAACCCCAAGACGATCGTTTTTACCGAGGGCAATGACCCCCGCATCCTGGAGGCCGCAAGCAAGCTGCTGGCTGAGGGCGTGTTGAAAGTTGTTATGGTCGGCAACGAGGCAGAGTGCAAGGCTGCTGCCGCTGCTGGCAATTTTGATATTTCCGCTGCTGAGATCATCGACCCTGAGAACTACGCCGGCTTCGATGAGATGGTCAACACCATGGTCGAGCTGCGCAAGGGCAAACAGACCGCAGAGGAGTGCACTGCTCTGCTGAAGAAGTCCAACTACTTCGGCACCATGCTGGTCAAGATGGGCAAGGCTGACTGCCTGCTGGGCGGCGCTACCTACTCC
>QWCE01001299.1_pt1 | contig 46845 bp, 47 predicted proteins | sample 1972531 | NCBI WGS metagenome assembly QWCE01 (sample SAMN09866716, study PRJNA288562) | Human gut metagenome isolate term4_stool, whole genome shotgun sequencing... | reverse complement strand
AATTCCACACTTTCTCTTCACCTGTGCAATATACAGATTAGATACCTTCATCCCATCATTATACTCTGCAACATACTACTTTATCTCCTCATAAGTAGCATTGCTCTCAGCCGCCGTTAAATCCATCTCGTCCATGTCAAGTCTCACATTCACATGATGCTTCGCTTCGTGGAGTTTGGACAATAAACATACTGTCTCTACATGCGGAATCGTTTTTCACCGCTTTAACAGTACGCGGACCCGCATAGTTACTGAGTTTTTACACTCTTTGACAGGTTGCTAATATCTGCAATCATAAGGTTAAGACATGGCGTACAGACCGTTTGACTTTGTAAACGTGTGGCGGGTACGCCGATATTTTGTAACACTTTTATAATACAAAATTATTCTAAATACTGCTACCAAATTTGGTAATATATCAGTACGCCGATTTGTTTTGGGCATTTTTGCGAATGGCATTAACACCCTTTCAATGTTCACTTTTATTGAAACCTATATTTTCCTTTTCCATGTCCTGTTACAGGTACGATTACCTCACTATCAACCAACAGTTTTATCAGCTCGGATGCTCTTGTTGATTTTAACCCGATAATATCTTCTACAATCGTTCTGCCGAAATATTCTTCTTTTCCACATTTTGAAAACAGTTCAAAAGTGTGATTTATTGTTTTTTCTGAAATCATATCCGAAAAAGCAAGTAATTTATTTCGAATGTTCGCTTTTTGACTTTCAATGTCCGCTTCCGTATTCCCAATGTCCGCTTTTGTACTTTCAAAATCCGTTTCTTTAAACTTTCCACTAATATGCATCGAACGATTATGAAGTTCATTCTTTTCATCCAACAGTAAATTTCTTAAAAACAATTCCAAATACTCAGTTGTCTCATGAACACCATTTTTCAAATCGTTATAATTGGCCCTAACAAGTGCATTTCTAAAATACCAAGCATTTTCCGCAAAAATATCATTGGTTACGTCAAATCCCAGCGTTCTAAGATACTTAATAAAAAATACTGCTGTAGTTCGTGTGTTTCCCTCTCCGAATACATGTATCTGCCATAATCTTGATATAAAGATTGCCAAGTGATGAATAATTTCTTCCATGCTCAAGTTTTTATAACTAAATTTCTTTTCCTCTGCAAAATCATAGTCCAAGGTTGCGCGAAGTTCTGATGCACTTCCATAAAGAACCGTTGCTCCATTCAACACCCATTCCTTTTTTGTAATATTATAATCTCTCAGTTTTCCGGCATGTCCATAAATCCCAGCAAACAACTTTTTATGAATAGAGATATACTCATTCGGAGTAAAACTAAATGCTTTCTCCGATAAGATTTTTGCTATTCTAACAGCAACTTTGTCGGCCTCTTCCGTACGGTCTTCTGTATCTGCTTTTGGATTTTCTTCATAATACGTATTGAGAAGTTCCTGCGCTTCATCAATCGAAATATCACCTTCAATATTCTTTATTGCAGTATCAATCAAGTACTTCGAAGGCTTTAATCCATCCACTGCTTGAAGTCCGATAGCTGTATGCCAGGCGTAACCTTTGTCTCTTTTATTCGGTTCTGATTGTTTTATATACTCTTTAAAAGGATCTTTATCCATCAAATTGCCTCCATTCATTTTTACCAATACCAGCTCTTTCTGATACTGTCTTGTAAAGATTTTTCCTTTTCTTCAGCATTTTTTTCGTGCTGACGTTTTCCCAGATATTCATCCTCAGTCGCTATAGACGGATCATACCAGTCAGCTTTCTTCCGGGCCCATTCAATCCACGCTGGAGTAATATCTTCATTTCCACTATCTATCATAGCCTGAATATATTCTCTTATTTCCTTTGCAATTCTATAGTCTTCAGCTTTGTTTACAAGTTCTTTTACAAGACGAATTTCTTGTTCTTTTCTTTGTCTATTTTCTTCTCTGCGTCTCGCTTCTTCAACTCTCTTACGTTCTGCCTCTTCACGTGCTTCTCGTACAATTCTATTCTCTTCTGCTTTCTCATACAGGGTAACCAAAATATCACCCAGTCTATCTTCTAATTTTTCAGAATCGTTATCTCTAATGTAGCTTCGCTCCCCAAACACAATACGAAGTTTACCATTATATGCCTTGTCATACTTTCTTATTTGCGGTTTTGAAGCCCATCTATGATTTTTGATATCATCATTATACTTTACGAGCGCCTGTGCCTCTTGCTTAGTCATTTCATGCTTTATTTGGTCTTTTTATCATCTAAAAATATATGTAATATTTTCAACACGAGTATCTTGAATAAAGTTAGATCCCAGTGTTACAACAACACCATTCTGATGCTCCTTATAAAGAAAATATTCACCTATAACATCATGTGGTACTTTATATGCTTCTGCGACCTCAAAATCATTTCCAAATATAACAGCAATAAGATAATCAAACTGTTTTTCTTCATAATTTCTTATCACATTCAATTCACGACTATTTTTTCCAGGATGCATCCAACGGCTCTTAATCTGATATCTAATACCACTAGCATCATCAATTGCATCATAACCCTTCTTACTGTTTTTCTCTAGTAAAAGATTAAGCTTCGTACTCACAATCCATTCAGCATAATCTCCCACCGGACTATTATATGTCCTTACTACGCCAGCAGAATACAGTGAATTTATTATGGCTGCATAATCTTTTAATTTACTTACAACTTCCTGTTCTGTCATATGTCACCTCTAAAAAACAGATGCTATCATCTGCTTAATCGCTTCTCTCTTCAATTCTAAAAATTCGCTAGAAAATTGTTCAGCTAGAGCTCTATCATCATTTGTCACGTCTATTGTTTCTGCATTAAAATTTGCAGCATTAGTCCAGTTAAACGTACCATGGATTACTGTTTTCAAATCGATAATACAGAACTTGTTATGCATGGTATTATTAAACTTTGTCGGCATTTTCATGCTATATGCTTCAAAGTTTTTGAACAAATCAAATTTTGCATTAGCATTTATTTCATTTCTATCAATAATAATGACAATACTAAGCCCTTCGGCCTTCTTCTTTAATAACTCTTTGTAAATAACCTCATTATTAAACCATGCCATCGCAATCCAAATTACATACTTTGCATCTCTAATTTCGTCAATAATTCTTTTTTGGATATCATCAAACAAAATCTCTCGTTTCATATCTTCCTGGACAGAATCAATATTTCCCGGTTTAATAAGAATTCCCTCATATGTGTAATGGTCATTGTCCTTATAAATTTGGCCACAGAAAAAGTCCAATTCAGATTTATACTTACGTAATTCTTCCATTTTTTCTGGTATTATTCTTAATTCAACATACTCTTTCTTATGCCACATTGCGTGATAACCAGACCACTCATCACTTCTAGCAAAACATGCAGAAGTATATTTCATTAGCTCAAGCAACTCTGCCTTTGCTTTTTCCTCCATTTCACCATACCTAATGGTACTAATAATTATCTGTCGCAAATCAAATGCCATTTATACCTCCAACCTAAAACATCTGTCTAACAAGCAGCTCTATTTCTTCTTACCAAATGAATGATACTGAATTGTTATCTTAACGTCATACTCCAGAATGCTGTCTTTCATAATAGAATCCTTACCAGATACAACTACCTGCTGCACAGTTCTATCTTTTTTTATCAAAAAATAATTCATCTTTGTATACTACAATAAGTGTCTTAGGTTCAATAAACATATATTTCTTCCTTTCTATGCAACATATCCGTACATTTCTAGTAAACGTTCTAACGTAATCTTTATCCCTACACTCGCCAATGCATCTTTACGCTCTTCGTATAGTTTTCTAAGCAATACATCTGCATCTTTTCCATAATGGATCTGATTATGGCAATTACTGCATAGAGAAACTATATTCTCTTCCACATCCAGTGAAACATCAAACTTCTCTGAAAAAGCCATAGGAATAAGATGATGCGGTTCTGTATATTTTTTATCCGACTTCTTTCTTATGAACGATGGATGGGTAGCATCTATTTCACATTCATAATTTGCATGAGCCAAAGCATTAATAGCAGTTTGCCTATCTCGTGGATATGTCTTATGCCCATTTGTATAAACGGGTGCCGCTTTTTCTTTGGGTTCAGCGTTATACTCAAATCCCTCCGCACTTCCAACATTAGCCTGCTTTAATTCTTCTATTAAGCTATTATCCTCTTTTTCTTCTACTTCAATATCAGCTGAGGTACTCAATTCCGGATATAGCACAGACATCGCTTTTACTAATTCCGGTCTAACTTTCCATTCAAAACGACCATCTTCTCTTATACGTCCCCAAAATGGAACTCTCCACCACACTTGACTTCCGTCATGTGCAATTATAGCCGGCAACTGCATTTTCTCAGAGATTCTTTTTGCTAATGCAACAATTGGCGTTATGTAGCTTGTGGGCGAAACACCGTCTTGAATACTTAAATCATAACAAGCAGCAGCATGATTATCCGACAGATAAAATCTCTTTAACAATTCAATATCTGTTTCTTTAAAAATCTCCGAATCTTGCAATAATTCCATCCATTGTTTCTTTGTAATACTAACTTTTGAAACATACTCCTTCGGATAGGCATTGTCTCTCTCTTCCTGTAAATCTTTTTGTAACTTCTGTTCCTCAAACGGTCTCCCAAAAGAGTGATATAAAAAGCTACTAAACAAATGATTATTCCAATCCTTCATTTCCGGACGCTGTTTCTTCCATTCAACCAATTTGTTTTGTTTATCTAAGATGTCATCTGTTGGATTAAATTGCAAATCAAGTTTTTTAATAAAATAATCCAAATGTTCATCAGAAAAAATACATAAATATTCTTCTGGGAAGAAAACCGACAATATCTTACCTCGAAGCAATGGTGCCAATTCACACTTCCTTATTGATTCTAAATCCTTCTTCTCGCCATCCATACGAAGATATACTATTTGTTTTTTAAGTTCCTGCATCACCTCGTCCGGATCGTTTCCAAATCTTTTTGACCATCTATATTTTTCTTCAGTATCATCACCGCTTTTTCCAAAATACAGACCAAATTTAGCAGACGTCGAACCATGTATATCTCCAAGTCCCTGCAGCTCTGTTTCTAATCTATAACAGAAACTTGTCTTACTTCCCATTCCCACAACATATTCTTCTTTTGTCATGTTCATGAGCTTATTCATGTTGAAATCATTTACAAACTGCTGCCTTAACTCTTCCAATTCCATTTCTCTCGGCTGTATTTCTGGCAGTTTCTTTATAAACTGATTAATCAAACTATCGATTACCACACAATTTTTTCCAGATAATAACGACTCAATCTCTGCATCCATTGCTTTAGATTCAGTTTCCATTTTTTTAGATGCTACCTTCTTTCCAGCGGTTGCATCTAAAAAGTATCTGGCTAGTTCCTGCGAGATCGGGAATAAATAACCCATGTTTTCTGAACCATTTTTATCAAATGGACTGTATTTTTCCGGCAATAACAGTTTAATATCTTCCCAATAGTCTTTCGGTGCAATGGAATGACTTAATGCATAGAAATTCACATCTACGCGCCATCCTTCTTTTTCCCCATTTTCATCTGACAATTCTATTGTATATGCATCCGTTTTCGCTGTACTTACAGCGACTACATGCTGCTTATATCCATGAAAAATCACATCACCTTTCTTCACTTCTTTTAAGCGTGACCAGTGATGATTTTCTGTTCCATCTTTAGCTTGTTTTAGCGCCTGAAGATATTCTCCTTTACTTTCTTCACCAAAACTCTGATTCTGAAATACATAAAAATACTGTGGAGTACCTACATTACTAACTACTGAATATCCATATGGCACCGAACTGCCACTTTTAATAACCAATCCCTGCTGCTCCATGAATGTAAGTTCTGCATGTACGTTGGCTTGCTGTTTACCAATTTCATACATGATATCCGTCAATTCTCTTGCAGTCACCGGACGATTATATGCACGTTGTAAAATCGTAATTGCTTCTCGACGTGTTTTTAGAGCAATTCCTTTTTTATCATAGAAATGGTCAAAAACATTTCCCCCAGTTTCTATCACAGAAAATAAATATGCAGAAAGCTGCGAATTCACCTTACTTGGTCCCTGTACAGTTTTTAATCCATTCTCAATAAGTTTACTGCGTCCCAGTAACGGATTATCATATTTGTCCAATAAATGTAAGCGCATATAACGACCATAATTTTCGTAACTACTACCATCTAAAACGAATTCCGAATCATCAATAGTAGCTTCCGGCAATTCAACTTCCATTGCTTCACATTTATATCTAATCGCACTCATCGGAGCACCAACATATATGTATACAATATCTCCTTTTTCAACATATGTACTCTGCTTCCAATCAATCGTATCTAACTTGTCAAAAGCACCTTCGACATTATAAGCATTAATATTACAAGTAATAATCCATTCAGTCATGTGACGTCTCCTCCCTATACGCTTTTTACCAAAATACTCCTTTATGCGCACGAAAACTGTACTCTATCAATTCGCATATCCACATATACTTCTTTTCAAAAGCGTACAATATCCCTAATATTAAATTATATCACATAACATCCGTTTTTTCATTCAGTTTTTTATGCAGATTGCCCAATCGCTGCTAGCTATTCTTTCAATAAAATATTTCTATTTTTATACTATTTTATGTCACCTGCTTTCTTGATTAACTTAATATCTGCGCCTGTAATCCCTCTCTTCCGATTATACCTACCTGCAAAATAACAAGCCTTACTACAAAATTTCAACTGTCGACCAAGCAACTCCTTCCCACAAACAATACACTTCTCTTGCTTCAATCCCGGCACGTAAAACAAATCATCCTGCTCCTCGTAATGCCAGTGCTGCCTACACCAAGCTGAACAATAATATTTGAATTTACTCCTTACATCAATTTTCTTCCCGCAATACCTGCAATTCTTTAACTTTTCCATCATGGTCACCTCCGATGGTATATATCACTCTAAATGTTGCAAATTACAAGTAAAAAATATCGCTGTACAAGACTTTTCTCATACAGCGCCAAACACCACCCGTTATTTACTTTTATTATTCTGTCTCACATTCAAATTCTGTTCCGTCATAAAAGCGGATTACCAATCGTCCCGATTCAAAAATCTTGATGTAATCCATAGCCATAATCATAAGCTCGCCATCAAGTTCTTTTATCTTTCCCTTCTTTGCAGCGTGTAGGATTACAATACATGTGTTACAACTGAATATAAAAAAAGCAGAGATGCTTCTTTTGTGTTATATTTTAGTCACCACAAAGTTCTCTGCTATGGCTACTATAACACAAGATATGCGGTATCGTCTATCCTTAATCAAATACGCTGAAAGGTTTGGTGTCACCAAAGCTGCTATCAAATATAAAACCAACCGTCAATACATTTATCGTTGGAAACGACGTTATGACGGTTCTATTGAGTCCCTTCGTGACCGCTCTCGCAGACCCCATCATCATCCAAACCAACATACCCCTGAAGAGATCAAGCTGATCTTTGATATGCGCAGACGCAATCCCAATGCCGGTCTTGTTGTCTTTTGGGTTAAACTCAAGCAGCGTGGTTACTCCCGTTCCATCCCTGGACTATACAGATTTCTCCGTAAGCAGGGAATTATGGCAGTTCATCCGCCAAATCCTAAATATATTCCAAAGCCTTACGAACAGATGGATTATCCAGGACAACGCATACAGGTTGATGTAAAATTTGTTCCTTCTGCATGCCTCAAAAACCCCAAGGTCATCGGCAAACAATTCTTTCAGTATACCGCCATTGACGAGTATTCCAGATGGCGTTTCGTAGAGGCTTTTGAAGAACACAAAAGGATAATGAGCGTTTTTATGCAACTCATACTTTTTATTCTTTTGAGGACTTTGCCAAACAGTTGAAAGTGTATAATCGCAGGGATTATAACAACTTCCCTATGCGTCCATTAGGATGGAAATCTCCAAATCAGGTACTAAAGGATTATCTGGCATCTGTGTAACATATGTTTGACAAACCTACATCTTTATATAAAAAGGCTTCTGCCGGAAGGTATCATACATTTTCGCAAAAGTGATACCTTTTAGCAAAAGCCTATTATTCAGCAACGTATCAAAACACCCCACTGTTTTAATATTCAAATGTTTCATTCAAAAGACCTGAAAACACACATTCATTTTCTCCCCTTAATATCCTACAAACCGCAGAAAATCAAGGTTTCTTTGAAAGCAGATAAACGGTTTTAATATTCCTCTGAACTTTGATTTTATACTGCATAGCGAAAGTAGATAATTCACTTTAGGCTGGGGTAAAAAATTTACCCCATGAAACCATTCCCTCCCTCTCGTCCAAATGTTAATTATTCAAAAAAACTAAGTTGAGCGTCTTTTAATGACTTTACTTTTCTATCAGTAATTTTATCATCCGAAGTGATATTTCCACATAATAATGGGGACGCTTGATTGTACAATCTTACATTCTCTTTTACTTTCTCATCATTAAAATTTGCATAGCAATATTTGCAACCATTGAGACAAGTATTATACGCTCCTACTTCCACACTTTCAAAACATCCACACTCTTCTCTCTGATTTTTGTCCTTTTCACCAATCAACTTACACCCTAATATCTTCTCAATTAGTTTTTTATCTATACAGCTTCCATGCTGAACACCAACATTGTGAAGATTGATTTGCTCTGCACAAGATTCAATTACTAAATTATATTTTGAAGCAATTTGTACCATTTGCGCCGCCAAACTAATCATCTCATCATTTGTCATTTGCCTAATGCCAAGTTCCTTAGTGTTTCGTTGTGTTTTTGCATATAAATCAACAAAACTGATAACTACCTTTTCCGTGTAATCCGCAAGACTACTCGCTATTTCCTCAAACGCTTTTAAATGGTAATCCATTGTATATCGCTTGCTTATCAAAATAGGATCATATCTCCATATTACTTTTTCTTTTCCTATTTTTTTAGACAATGCCTTAAACGTTGAAATAAGTTCCTCTCTCTTATTTGGAAGGTTCGGTTCAATATCCTTACCATATCCCGTAAGAGTAAACTGAAAATAGTATACATAATCTTTCAAACATTCCAGCTTTTCCATCATATTCGCAGGGTTTTTGGTCCAAAATACAATGCAGTCCACTACATCTGGCGATAAATCTATTCTACTTATTTGATGTGCATTCATAGGATTTCGCACATATAAGAATCCCTCTTTAATTCTGTTAACAAACCAATCTGAATAGTAATTTGGCACATCTGTTCTTCTACTCACACTTAATATCATAATGAATCCTTCCTATCGAAAGTCATTACTTGATAACGAATATTTCTCGCTTTCAACACCGGCCATCTATTTAAATTTTTGCAATCACTTGTACAATTTTCTCTATTACTAACATATGTACTACATTCTGTATTTAAAGAAGTTAATAATTCAATAGCCTCATTCGGATATTCGAACTTGTAATCAATCTTTTTGATTCCTCTATCTTCATCTTTATAGTGAATAAATGTCGTTGCATTATCTTCTGTAATAAATCCATTCTGTTTTATGGCTGATATGATTTTTTCACTTCTTTCCATATCTCTATCCATACTTCCCTGATCAGAACGAAGAGATATTAATATATGAATTCTATCTCTTTGAATTTCTTTTTTTCTAAAACTCTCACAAATATCTTGAAACTCTTCATTTGAAAATTCACTAATAGATTTAGGGAAAATATATACATTGGATATTAGCGTACTTGTTTTTTGAAAAATAGTTGCAGCATTGACTTTTGTAAACTTGACTTCATCTTTTTCTCTTGCTTCTATTTTATAATTCCAATCAATAGTATCAATGCCCCTATATTTAATATAACATTCTCCACTTCCAATCTCACCAAGTGCTTCAACCAATCCCCAATAATCTATCATATTTCCACATCCGATGGATGCCACCTCTATGCTATCTTTAAATTTTTCTCGTGCAAATAATGTATCAAACATACTTTTATATTCAAAGGCATATGAAAAAACATACCGTAACAAATATAATTGTTGAATATGTATGTCTGAATAATCCGGCTTTTGTCCAGCTTGATAATTTAATGTTTTCAGCATACATAAATTAACGTTTTGGTCTATATACTCTCTGAAATCATCATATATCATTGAAATATAATTCTTTATTGTAATCATCCCTGAGTTCCCCTATAAAATTTATCTTTTATATTTTTCTTCTGTCAAAAAGTATCCTTTCGCCAAAATGTATACTTCCCGTTCTCCAAAGCCTATCCCCTGGGGTAAATCTCCGATTATATCATCACTCTACGGAAACAGAAACACACATCTATTTTATTCCCAAAATGGCGAAATTCTTTGATTTATTGGGCTTTTCTCGACAGAAGACAGACTGTTTCAACATGCCCCGTATTCACAAACTGATCCACTGCACATGCCTTTTTCACATAATATCCATGCTCCTGCAAAGTCACAAGATCTCTTGCGAGGGAGGTTGGCTTGCAGCTGATATAGACGATCTCATCCACACCGTAGTTGATGATCTTAAGGAGCGCCTTTGGATTGATGCCATCTCTCGGTGGATCGAGGATGATGAGATCCGGTTTTTCCTCGATGGTGTCGATGACCTTTAAGACATCGCCTGCGATGAATTCGCAGTTATCAAGTCCATTGCTCTTTGCATTTTCTCTTGCAGCTTCGACTGCTTCTTCCACGATCTCTACGCCGATAACCTTGGAGGCAACCGGTGATAACATCTGGGCGATCGTTCCGGTTCCGCTGTATAAGTCGAAGATCAGCTTGTCCTTGGTATCTCCGGCATATTCACGGGCTTTGCTGTACAGTCGTTCCGCGCTCTTTGTATTTGTCTGGAAAAATGAGAACGGCGAGATCTGGAAATGCAGTCCCAGCACCTCTTCCTCGATATAATCTCTTCCGTATAACAGCGTTACCTTCTCCGGCACAACAGCATCCGCCAGAGAATCATTTGCCGTATGGAGAATACCAATGATCGTTCCGTCAAGCGGAAGTGCCAGAAGCCCTTCTACATATGCATTCAGATCCAGATTCTCTAATCCGTCCGTGCTGGTTACAAGATTTACCAGAAGTCCGCCATTTGTCTTGGACTGGCGAAGCACCAGATGACGAAGCAGTCCTACATGCTGCATTTTCTTATGATAAGACAGTCCATGCGCCCTTGCGAATTCCATCGTATAAGAAACGATCCTGTTATAATCTTCGCTTACGATCACGCAGTTGCAGACAGGAACGATATCGTACATGCTGTTCTTCTTATGAAGTCCTAGTACCAGCGGACCATCCTTATATTCGTCGCCAAATGAATACTCCATCTTATTCCGGTATGCAGTTGTAACAGGCGAGCCGATGATGCCCTCCCAATCATATGGATGTGCCTCCAAATCGATCACACCGTCTAACAGCTTCTTCACCTGTCCTGCCTTTAATTCCAACTGATGCTCATAGCTCATGGTCTGGTATGCACAGCCGCCGCAAATGCCAAACTGTGGACATGGTGGTACTGCATCTTCGATCTCGGAGCGTTCCAGCACATCCAACAGACGTGCTTCTGCCTTATCCTTCCGCACCTTGGATACCATACAGGACACCTTTTGTCCGGGCAGTGCTCCCTTCACGATCACTTTTTTGCCATCCAGTTCAAAGCTTCCCTTATTTGGGAAATCATAGTCTTTTATAACACCTTCTATAATCTCTCGTTTCTTCACAGCCGACCTCTTTCTTGTCTCTAATAATCTCTACTCTTCCCGGTCGCCCCACATATCTTCAAATATGCTGCGCATCCGACGTTTCGGTTTCAGTTCATTTTCTGCAAAAAATGGTGTTCCATGCTGATCAAATTCCAGCAGCATGTATTTGCCATTCATGCCATCACGCGGATATGCCAGACTGCCCGGATTTACGATATAAGCACCGCCATATCGTTCCAGATTCTGGACATGCGTGTGTCCATACATCACAATATCGTAACCATCATATTTGATCAACTCCTGTAAGCGGTCCGTTCCATAATGGACACTGTACCGGTGTCCGTGCGTGATAAATACCTTATACCGGCCGATCATGAATTCCTCCTGCATCGGAAGATCGGAATCCCAGTCGTTATTCCCGGCAACCATGTGTATCGGACAGGTTACGTTATCATAAATATATTCTTCATCTCCGCAGACATCTCCCAGATGGATAAACATATCGATGTCACCCACCGTATCTAAGACATCCCGAATCGTATTGGTTCTTCCATGTGTATCACTAATTATCAGTATTCTCATTTATAACTTCCTTTATCAAGCGAAGTGCGTTTCCTCTGTGGCTGATCGTATTCTTTTCTTCCGGTGACAGCTCTGCTGTGGACTTGCCATACTCCGGCAGGAAGAAGATAGGATCATATCCAAATCCATTCTCGCCGCGTTCTTCATATCCAATGATTCCTTCGATCGTGCCACGTCTGGTAATGGTCTTTCCATCCGGGAATGCAGCCGCGATCGCACATACGAATCTTGCAGTACGCTTCTCATCCGGAACACCGGCAAGCTTGTCAATGATCGCTTTATTCTTGATCCGGTATGAGGTGTCTTCCCCCATAAATCTTGCAGAGTAGATTCCAGGTGCTTTATCGAGATAGTCTACCTCCAGACCGGAATCGTCCGCAAGCACCAGACAATTTGTCATCTTACGGATTGCCTCTGCCTTGATAATGGCATTTTCTTCAAATGTTTTTCCATCTTCTACGATGTCAGCCTGAATTCCGGCCTCCTTCATCGACAGGATCTCATATCCACAATCCGCAAGGATCATGCGGATTTCTTTCATCTTATTCTCATTACCCGTAGCAAAAATCAATTTCTTCATCTTGTCTTCTCCTTTTCTTTCTGTACTCCACCTGCCATATCTGACAAGGCACAGCAGATGATACTGTTATGCAGCAAGCCTGTCCGAATGTCGGTCCTTAGTAAGCTGCCTTATGCAGCGAACTTAGTACCGCTACATGAGGATAGAGTGAGAACGCCTTGCGAAATAACATGTATCTCTGCTATACCTTGTCAGATATCGCCGTATGTTCTCAATCCCCCACATCCGTGAAGGCTTTCAAACAGACATTACAATCATTCTCCTGCTCTGCACTCGACCACTTCGTGCCATACAAGCTGATATAGCCCTCGCCATCCGTGATATCGAAGTTCGCTGTTTTCTCATCATTATTATATTCGATTGCGATCGGCATCGTGGAATCCTGTGTATTCACATGCACAACTACCGCAAATTTCCGGTCATCCGGAAGCGGTACTGCCTCATTTAGATTGATCGTATAATAACCCTCGTACTGCATTTCACCAGATGCCACCTTTGTCCGCTGCTGCAAATCGGATGCATCGGTAAAATCTGTCACTACATATACATCATATGTCGTTTTCGGACCTGTCGCATAGAAAGAAACCGCCTTCAATGTCTCGTTCTTTCCAGCCGTATAGACATTTGCAAAATAGGCCTCCGGCCTGTCGTCAAATCCCATCGTGCCGACCTCACCCATCAGATCTGACTGATAGATCTTGTCGTAGTTGTCACTATTTCCAAGCTTCGTATATACTACACTGTTCATACCGATATTGGTATCATAATAAGAGATATAAAAGAATCCCTCGTCACCAAAATCCTGCCCCCAGCTATTCTTGCAGATAAATGCGCCGTCTCCCACCGGTTCTGTATTAAAATATTCCTTCGGATAGTTGTCATCCCAGCCAACGATCACCACGTCATGATTCGGTGTCTGATCTCCATTATAATAATAGGAACTGCGGTTTCTGTTATAATAATAAGAACTACTCGTTGCATTCTTCATATCACAGTAAATAACCGTTTCCACACCGCCATATTTGTATACGGATGATTTGATCGCCTCGTAATTCTTGTCCTTCAGGATGATGGCTTCTTCCAGATGCTTTACCGCCGACAATCCATTTACCGTCTGGTTATCACCATACGGATCGTCTTCCTCAAGCACCGGTCCCTGCCATGCCGCAAGATAGGCTATACTCATATAATATTCGCCACCGTCAAATGGGCTGACATTAAAGCTGTTATTCATTGCCATATGATCAACAGAAAACACCAGATTTTCAGCCGGACGGATCGTACTTTCCAGTGCTGCAAGTGATGCAAATGCCCAGCAAGTTCCATAGATACCCTGATCTCTGACAGGAGAAACACGATCATGCTCTCTCATATCATATGCTGCCGGAAGCTTTTCTTCCTCGGCAATCTTTTTTAACACCACGGCATTTGTCTCCAAATTGATATTACAACTGTAGTTTAATGCCTCGCAGATCTCATTCACCGGCACATAGATGATATCATCCTTTTTCTCTGGCTTGTCGATTGCCTGTATTGCATTTCCATTGATATTTACCACATCCGAATCACCATAGACCTTTACCAGACTGTCTCCTTTGGAAAATGTGATCGTCCCATTTTCATATGCATTCACATGGCAATCCAGTTTATCGGTAAATGTCGCGATAGGGAGCATCAGCTGCAAATGGTCACTGAAATACGGCTGATACTCCGCTTCTGTGATCCTGCTGTCATTTATATATAATATAATGCCCTTTCCATTTGCATTCGTCACAATCTCTTTCAACATAGTTTCTGCGGCAGCACCCGCTTCTTCCGTCTTCTCAATGCTTACATCCGGATGTCTCAGAAAACCCAGATACAGAAATACCCCCAGAATAACAACCGCTGCCACGATCAAATACTTTTTCAACTCTGTCTCACTTTCTCTTTGGCGGCTTCGGTCCCATGAATTGATAGAAATATGATTTGATCATACCATTGTAGATCTTACGATTCTTATCCGCCTTTCTTCCTATATATTTCTCCGCCTCACTGTATGACGTGATCAGGAACATCGACCAGTCATCCAGTCGTCTGAAGCTTTCCCCGATCGTCTTATATAATTCAGGAAGGTCCTCCCGATCCTCGAGGCGCTCGCCATATGGCGGATTCGTGATGATAAATCCATATTTTTTCGGATGCCTGAGATCCTTTACATCTCTCTGCTGAAAATGGATATGTTCATCCACTCCTGCTGCTCTGGCATTCTCCATCGCACACTTCACCATTTCATTATCCAGATCATATCCCTGAATATTCATCTTCACATCATGGTCGATCATATCATTTGCTTCATCGATCGCATTGTACCACATCTTCTTGTCGCCGACCTTCGCCCACTCAGAAGCCAGAAAGTCTCTGTCAATTCCCGGTGCGATCCTTGCTCCGATCATAGCTGCCTCGATCGGAAATGTTCCGCTTCCACAGAATGGGTCAACCAGTACACGATCCTTATTCCATGGTGTAAGCATGATCAGTGCCGACGCCAGAGTTTCCGATATCGGTGCTTTGCCAACCAGTTTCCTATAGCCACGCTTATGAAGGGATATTCCTGATGTATCAAGTCCTATCGTAACAATATCCTTAAATATAAATACACGAACCGGATATTCTGCTCCATCTTCCGTGAACCATGATACATGGTAGGTCTGTTTCAAACGTTCTACCATAGCTTTCTTCACGATAGACTGGATATCAGATGGGCTGAACAGTGCGCTCTTATTTGATGTTGCCTTGGATACCCAGAATTTTGCATCACGGGTCAGATACCGCTCCCATGGAATACTCTTGGTTCCTTCAAATAATTCATCAAATGTTACAGCCTTAAAGCTTCCGCACTTGATCATGATACGTTCAGCTGTACGAATAAACATATTTGCTCTTGCAACCGCATCTTCTTCTCCTGCAAATGTTATTCTTCCGTCTTCTACCTGAACGATCTCATATCCAAGATCCAGGATTTCTTTTTTCAATACTGACTCCAATCCAAAATGACATGGAGCGATCAATTCGATTCTGCTCATATGCTTCCTTTCAATCACAAGTGCCAGATTCAGACATTTCTGTCCAAATCCAGCACTATTATTTTCTGTCTGTTAATTTTCTTTCTTATTTTCTGCGCTTTCTTATAATAACCACGCATGCCATTCCAAGCGAAATGAGCATACCTGCAACTGCTGCCTTCATTGCAAATGCATCACCGGTTTTTACACCTGTTTTCTTCTGATCATTTTTGCCTTTATCACCGGTTGCTTCTGTCTCATCCTCATGAAGAACCTCTGTTGTCTCATCCTCGGTATCCACATCTTCCGTTTCTTCCTCATCCGTCGCATCTTCTGTCGTGGTATCTTCACTGGAAGCTGTTTCTGTTGTAGTATTCTCCGTTGTAACACTTTCTGTAGTAACACTCTCTGTTGTAGATGCTTCTGTTGTATTAGAAGCTGCCAGACCGACTGTTACCTTTGCGGACGGTGATGCATAATAGTTTGCGGACTCTTTATATCTTACAAAATAATCGCCTGCTGCCAGACCATTTACAACTGTTCCTGTTACAGCCGTCCATGTAGTCTGGTCTGTGGAATATTCCATTGTCGCTGCGGCGTTCGCAACAGATCCGTCTTTCTTTCCTGTTGCACTTTCATTAACTGCTGTCAGTCCTGTCGGTGCTGCCTGTGGTGCTTTCTCGATCGTATAATTCTTTACGATCTCTCCGTGATAGGTCTTGCTCTTTGCTGTTATCTTAACACTTGCTGTTCCGACATTGATATTATCTGAAAATATACAGGTATAATCCGTTCCTGCTATCAGCTTCTTGCCGTCATATGTCACAGTCACTGTTGGTTCCTTTGCTGTTCCATCATATACATACGAAGTCGGATCGATGGATACGGATACTTTCGCATCTGTCAGTCTGCGGTAACGAAGCTCTACACTTCTCGCCTTTGTGCCTGTTTCATCTAATATCGTATTATAGGAATTCGGCTGTCCATCCAATGTGTATCCGGCCGGAAGAAATTCCTCAATACCGCCCACAGCTTCATCTAATGAAAGCAACCCATAATTGCTTAGTCCGCTTGGCGAATTTGTAATCTTATAAACAGATGTCTGATCCATCTGCAGCTTTTCAAGCCACCATTCTGTAAATGTTGCACCATCATGTTGCTGTTCTATATTACTGTTTACCAGTTTAAGGCCACCCTTTGCATACCATCCAAGCTGCGTAAGATCTGCTCTCACATTTTCAAATGTTAATGTATGTTCATTCCCTGTCGCTGCATTCTTGATATAGCCACTATATTCTCCATTTTCTATCACAAGAGAACCCATAATCTCGAAATGAACAGCCTTTAATTTCTTTTTATTCAGATCAATCGTAAGATTCTTATTTCCCGCATCAATATATGCTGATGTACTCTCACAATTATATAGAAGCTTCAGTATATCACCGTTTCTGGCAGCCGCCGCTGCATCTTCCAATTTAGAATAGGTTCCCTTTGCTGTTCCGCTTGCATCCTCTACCTCAATGCATTCTACCGGATCATTACAATCCACACAGGTTCCATCCTTCACCTGTGAATGTTCACATGCCGCCTGTGTCTCTGTCAGCCCATTTGCCCCTGCAAATGCTGCTACTGCGACAAGCCCTACCGCAACGATTGTTGCTAAAAATTTTTTTCTCATTTACCCTATATCCTTTCTTTTCTGAAATAAATACCCAGGGATATCTTATGCTATCCACCAAATTTCCCTGACCATATTATACATACTTACCCCTGCCACCACAAGTAAATTAAATAAAAAATCCCGGACATGTACTTTTCTTAATATACTCCGTCATGTCCGGGATCTATTTATTCTGTTATTCTCATATTCAAACCACGTTTTCCTGTTTGCCATAATGGTTTGCCTCACCTCTGTCAGCGGTTTTTGGTCAATGCACCCTTATACTGTACAATTCCACCAACTGTATTGATCACTCTGTAACCTGCCTGTGTCAGTATTCTTGCCGCCAGTGCGCTACTGCCTCCGTACTGACAATATGTGAGTAATACTTTATGTTTTGGAAGATTATAATTGCCACACTGAATCTCGGATAATGGCACATTAACAGCCATCGGTATATGCCCTCTCAGGAATTCTTCTTCTGTTCGAACATCCACGATCACCCCGCCATAACGAACTGCCTCCTGCATGATATCGCGAACGGGTATATTGTGAAATCTCATGCTTTCACCCCCTGATAAGCAAGCGATTTAACTTCTTACGAGCAAATAATTTTTGTGCTCATTATAGCTTATGCGATTTCCGTTAAAACGTTCGGCATATTCGGTCTATCTCATATTATAGTTATCTTCCTGTTCATTATATGATGAATACATCTGTCCATTATATGAATTCACACTGTATGGTGTTGTTGAATTTGGTGTCTGATCTGCTGCTGTGTCTGATCTACGATATGGATTTACTCCGGCATTTTGCGGATATGATGTGTTTCCGATATATCCGGTATTCTTTGGGTTCACTGTATTACCCGTATAATACTGATTCGACACATATGCATTATTTCCGGTATAACCCTGATTCTGTGGATTCATCGCATTACCCATATAACTCTGGTTTTGTGGATATGAGGTATTTCCTGCATATCCGTTATTCTGTGGATTCACTGTATTACCCGTATAATACTGATTCGACACATATGCATTATTTCCGGTATAACCCTGATTCTGCGGGTATGCGGTATTTCCCGGATAACCCTGATTCTGCGGATAGCCCATCGGATTTGCCTGTTGAGTCTGATAATAATAGCTTCTGCCCGGCCTGCGGTATTCGGTTCGATAGAATCCATAATCAGCTGTCTCAGGTCTGCCGTCAATTCTGTGATCATGATTGGAACATACCAGAATCAACACAACAGATATAATATATGCCCCTATCAGAATGACATAAATCCATCCTTCTGCAATTAAACCATAAGAAGCCGCCATGATCGCGTAATCATATGCCCCATGAATACATACCGGCACAAGATACGCCCATGCCATGTAACCGATCATTCCGCCTCTGTCACAGGCATATGCTTCTTCTCTCGCCTTTGCATATAATGCTCCCATCACAACACCGACCGTACAATGAAGGGGAATCGCTGTAAACGCCCTCATAATTCCGGTCAGTAGTCCACCCTGATATACATATAACACATTTTCCAGAATTGCAAATCCCAATGAAGAGCATACGGCATAAATCACGCCATCATAGCTATGCTGCATCTCCTTACTTTTCCATGTGATACATATCGTAACCAGATATTTACCTAATTCCTCGGCTATAGCTATAACAAAGAAACAGAAAATAAGCAGGCGTAGTCCCAAATCATCTGAATCACCCATGACAAATGCCTGACCTATAAACTCTACGATAGCTGCCGGAACAGTAGTTGCTGCACCGGTCGCCAAAAGCAGAATCATCAACTTAACCGGCGGTTTCTCTTTGCGATCCCTGTAATATATAAATCCAAGCAACAATAATGCCGGAAGTGCCGCTACAATAAAAAGCACTCGTATATTATTCATCTTATTCTCCCCATTTATCTTACTTTGTCTCTATATCATCTATAACCTCTTTGATCGACTCCAGCTTATCCGTATCATAGCCTTCTGTTGCTGCCGAACTGTCATAGACTTGTGCAAAGTCAGCATTATACTCATCTTCGCTGACATCTTCTCCGTTCCAGTCATATGTGTAAATCGGCATCCCATTCTTATCAAATCTCAGCCCGGTTCCATCTTTCGCTCCATAATGCCCCTGTGCAACCAAGGTCAACTCTCCATCAACAATACTGTAAATATAGTCATAATAGGAATCCATCAGTCCATCCGAATTGCAAAGGAGATTCTTTCCTTCTATGTAAGTAAAGTACAAACGGTTCAATCCGTTTACATGAACGGAGCCATTTGAATAGTTTACAATACGGACACCGGATGCCTCCGACTTTCCTACTTCTACCAGCTCCGGTATATCATCATTGTCCAGGTAAATCAGCGTATACCCCTGCTGTCCCTCTGTATCTGACACATGTTCCAGATAATCAACATATGCAGTCTTCCAGTCATCACTTTTCTTTGATACCGAAGTTTCACCTTCTCCATCCAGCTCTGCCTCATCTGATTCTTCTTCAGATACAGTCTCGGTCTGTGTTTTATCGGAAGCAGGTCTGTCCGGTACTGCTTCTAATCTCTGTTTTCCAAATTCCGTCTTCTCTGTCGTTACTTCCTGTTCTTCTGTGGTCACATCTTCCGTGACATGCGCTGCTTCTGTCGTTCCATTGTTCATAGCTCCTGCTGACTTCTTCTCAGATGAGCAGCCGGTAAGCAATGTACCAAAAAGTGCCCCGAAGAACAGTAAAAATTCAATTTTTTTCATCTATAATACAGCCTTCCCAACCGGCAGTTTTCTTCCACTATTCCAGTCTGTAAATTCTCGGTAATATATGTTTTACACTGATAAAAATTATACCATTCAAACAGCAAACACGCTATACGCTAATTCCTTTTTTCTTCTAAATCGAGATTTATTTTTTACCGGAATTTATCTGCTATTTTCATCATTTCGCCTAATAAAGAGTCACAAGTGACTCTTTCGTACCTGCGCGGAATTGCGAAGCAATTAACTACTTCTCCGCAAAGTGCGATAAAAAATATGGGAGACGCAAAACTTACGTCTCCCATACCATTTATTCATATTTTTTTTGAGGAAAATATATGACAATAATTATTTTACATTGAAGGCTTTCATACCCGGATATACGGCTGAAGCACCAAGCTCTTCTTCGATTCTTAAGAGCTGGTTGTACTTAGCTACACGCTCAGATCTGGATGGTGCACCGGTCTTGATCTGGCAGGTATTTAAAGCAACTGCAAGATCTGCGATCGTTGTATCTGCTGTCTCACCTGATCTGTGAGATGAGATAGCTGTGTATCCGGCCTTGTGAGCCATCTTGATCGCTTCCAATGTCTCTGATACAGAACCGATCTGGTTTAATTTGATCAGGATACTGTTACCACAGCCAAGCTCGATACCCTTTGCAAGTCTCTCTGTATTTGTAACGAAAAGGTCGTCACCAACTAACTGTACTTTGTCGCCAAGTTCTGCTGTAAGCTTCTTCCAGCCTTCCCAGTCTTCTTCATCCAGACCATCTTCGATGGAGATGATCGGGTACTTCTCAACCAGTCTCTTCCAGTGAGCGATCAGCTCTTCTGATGTATATACTGTACCGGCCTTTGGCAGCTTGTACTCGCCAACCTTGCCTGTCTTCCACTCGGATGAAGCTGCATCCATAGCAATCTTGAAGTCCTTACCCGGTTCATATCCGGCTTTCTTTACTGCCTCGAGAATTGTCTCGATTGCTTCTTCATCAGATGCAAGTGCAGGTGCAAATCCACCTTCATCACCAACTGATGTAGCAAGTCCTCTTTCCTTTAAGATAGCCTGAAGTGCATGGAATACCTCTGCACACCATCTGAGACACTCTTTGAATGAAGGAGCACCAACCGGCATGATCATGAACTCCTGAACATCCAGACCGGATGATAATGCATGACATCCGCCATTGATAATGTTCATCATAGGAACCGGAAGTCTGTTTCCGCTTACACCGCCTAAGAAACGATATAAAGGTACATCCAGTGAAATAGCTGCTGCTCTTGCTACTGCGATTGATACAGCAAGGATTGCATTTGCACCCAGATTTGACTTGTCCTTTGTTCCGTCTGCCTTGATCATTGCCTGATCTACAGCATATGTATCAGATGCATCCATTCCAACTAATACGTCATTAATTTTTGTGTTGACATTTTCAACAGCTTTCTGAACGCCCTTACCGCCAAAACGATTCTTATCGCCATCACGAAGCTCTAATGCTTCAAACTCACCTGTTGATGCACCACTTGGAGCTGCTCCGCGTCCAACAGTACCATCTGCAAGAATAACTTCTGCTTCTACTGTAGGATTTCCTCTTGAGTCAATAATCTCTCGTCCAATTACTTTTTCGATTTCTAAATAATTCATCATGCTATGATCCTTCTTTCTGGTGACAGCTTCTGTCCCGGATCCGTCATTGCATCCGGGTGCATACCCTGTTTTCAGCAGTCAGGGATGCATACAGAATGGAGCCACACGATTTATTCACAAGATTTTTAGTTAGTTCCTACTAACTATTTATAAAAATACCATGCAGAAGCCTTTTCCGTCAACAAAAAACGGTCGAATTTATTGAGAATTTCTATCACATTTTTCGCTTGATTTTTACAGAACCAGACCGTATAATGCACCCATGAGTTAGATGTGCCTAACCTGTAGATTGAATGATTTACAGAGTTACGGTGCATACTAAAATTTGATATGCAACGCTGCTTTGACGCGAGCGTACCAGCACTGCATATAGCTTTAGGATTTTTGAATATTGCAGAATATTTGTCGGAATCGATGCAAAAAGGAGTTTGTGATTATGTTTGAAGAATATTTGATCACACATTGTTCGCCTACATTGGCGTCCTTAAAACCTGCCAGCCTGTTTCTTTATCGTTTTTCTTCCGGAGAAGAATTATACGAAAGTGTGGCTGTCTGGGATGCACAATTTCAGAAAAAAGGGATCCGGATCACGATCCTGCGAGAAGATACCGAAACTGCTTTGATCTATGTCTACAGACCGGATGCTATGGTTCGTGAATTATCAAGACCGGAGATCATCTCTTTTCTTGTAAGCACAGGATATCAGGCAGGAACGATCGATCAAATGCTTGAACAGCTTCGTAGTCGTCTTCATGGTTCGGAAGAATTTCCGCATGAGATCGGTGTCTTCCTTGGTTATCCGTTAAATGATGTTCTCGGATTTATCAAAAACCACGGAAGTAACTGCAAAGGCATGGGCGACTGGAAGGTATACGGAGATCTGGGTGAGGCCCAGAAAACATTTGCCAAATTTAAAAAATGCCGTGAGATCTATGCAAATCTCTGGCATCAGGGGCGAACGATCTGGCAGTTGACGGTTGCCGCATAAGTATTTAGAAAATTGCATCCGCATAACAAAAAAAATAAGTATTTATGCAAACGACGTTCACATAACAAAAATGAATATAGGAGATTCCCGCAGGCATTTCCATACGGAGATCTCTAAATATAAAATACATGATTATAAGGAGGAACCTACTATGAGTAAGGTTGCAGTTGTATATTGGAGTGGCACAGGTAACACAGCATTAATGGCACAGGCTGTTGCAGAAGGTGCAAAGGCAAAAGGAGCAGAATGTGATCTTTTAACATCCGCAGAATTCACTGTAGATATGGTAGATAACTACGATGCGATTGCATTCGGATGCCCTGCTATGGGTGCCGAAGTCTTAGAAGAAAGCGAATTCGAGCCAATGTTCGCTGAATGTGAACCAGCATTAAACGGTAAGAAGATCGCCATCTTCGGTTCATATGGCTGGGGAAGCGGCGAATGGATGGATACATGGGAAGCTCAGTGTCAGGCTGACGGTGCTGTATTTGCAGCAGCTCCACTGATCTGCCATGAAACACCGGATGAAGCAGGTCTTGCTGATTGTACCGCACTTGGCGAAGCACTTGTTTAATAAATAATACACATCTCTAAACGCAACCAAAACACAGGAATCTGCCATGTGGCAGTCCTTCCGCTTGTACATTATCGTACAATCCCAAAAATGCTCTGGCAAACCACACCTCTGCCAGAGCATTTGTTATATTTATTATTCTATTTTTCTCTATATCGCTCCATGCTCCCGCAGCAGTTTCTCGACATCGGTTCCTTCTACCGCCTTTAAAAGCTCTTTCATCGCGATCTTTTCTTTCAGACCAAGCTTCATATCTGTGATCTTTCTTCCATCCCGGATCGCCACTGTCGCATTTAACAGGTCGCGGACATCATAGACACTGCCCCAGACCTCCGGCACACCACGATCGATATTCAACAAAGTATATACTGCTTCCATACCTGTCCGGATCGAATACTCAGTTGTAAATATCGTATCTCTTGCTGTCTCGGCAAACTGTCCAAGGAATGCAAAATTTACTGCTCCCTCCGGTACAACATCCGGACGGTCGCCCTTCTCACGCGGCATGAAAAATGCTGTGATATACGGCATCATAACCGGCACTGTATTTGCGCTGTGCTCGGCAAGCTCCGGAATCTCCTCCTCCGGTACACCGATATGATAGAGCCACTCTTCGCAGATCTCCTTACCGGTACATTCCCGCATGGTCTTCTTTACATAATCACCCGGTTTATTCGAGAATAAGGCATATACCCATACAAGCACCTGACCCTTGGGCTGATTACGAAACTGTGGCTGGCGATTGATCGTCCAGGAGAGCAGCCATTCGGAATCTCTTGCAGTCACGATACCACCTGTAACTACCTTGCCGGAAAGTGGATCCCTCTTGCATATATTCTTAATATACGGAAGGATCTTTTCATCCAAAGTCGTTACCGTTGCACTCATCCAGTTCGACTGTTCCGGATCATAGCAGAATTTGTCCGGATGTCCGAAGGATGGATCCTGTGCAGCGATCTTCCTCCACATATCCCATCCGCCGCCTTCGCGGATCTCGGTCTTAAACTCAGCCGGTTTGTTCTGACTTCCGTATGAAGAATTCTCCACGCAGCCGCCATTTGTGATAAATACCAGATCATTCTCTGTCAGATCGATCGCATCTGCTTCACCGTCACGGATAATATCAATCTTCTTTGCCAGCTTTCTTCCTGCTTCGATCTCGAACTCTACATTTGTAACCTTAGTGTTGTAATGGAATACAACACCGAATGATTCCAGATATTTTACCATCGGAAGAATCATGGACTCATACTGGTTATATTTGGTAAAACGAAGTGCCGTGAAATCCGGCAATCCTCCGACATGATGGATAAACCGCTTAATATAGAGCTTCATCTCAAGTGCAGAATGCCAGTTCTCAAATGCAAACATCGTCCGCCAGTACATCCAGAAATTAGAATTAAGCACTTCTTCATCAAAATACTCATCGATCCGTTTATTATATAATTCTTCATCCGGGGTAAAGAACAGCTTCATGATCTCCATTGCACCCTTATCGGACAATCCGAACTTCTTATCGGTATGTGCATCCTGCCCCCGATTCTCAGTTGCCCGACACAAAGAATAGTTTGGATCTGCCTTATTCAGCCAGTAATACTCATCCAGTACACTGACACCCTCTGTCTCGATGGACGGAATCGAGCGGAACAGATCCCACATACACTCAAAATGGTTATCCATCTCACGTCCGCCACGCATAACATAGCCGATATCACTGTACTGATAACCATCACATGCCCCACCCGGAATCGGGTCTTTCTCCAGAATGTGTACATGTGAGCCTTTCATCTGTCCATCTCTTACCAGAAAACAGGCTGCCGCCAATGCACCAAGTCCCGAACCTATAATATATGCCGATTTCTGATCCACACCCGCCGGCTTCTTTGGTCTGGCAAATGCTTCATAATTTCCACTTGCGTAATACATACGAATTACCTCCAATCTATACAGCCTGCCTGCAAACAGACCGGTTATCTCAAAAACTGTCTTTATTATAAGATTCCCCGTTTTTGCCCTCAATAAACAAAAAAAGTACCGTGATAAAAATATATTCACGGTACTTGTTCTGTCTAAAATTTTATCATTTCCCCTGTTTTGATGGGATAACCGGTCTGAAAAATAAGACACATTGTTTTTTCAATGTATCTGTCAGCTCTCTGTTTTTTTGTGAAAGGCATCCGTCCGAAATGCTTCCAGTGCTCTGGTAATATTATCATGCATCACCAGTCCCATCTTATCCACGATCACATGCGGATCCCGCTTCATGCCGTTCTCAATCCATTCAAGCAACACACCGACAAAGGAGCATTTGTAAAAATCAGCAATGAACTTCTTATCTTCATCCCGCACCTGCATATTCTTCGCCTTATCTTCGATGACCTTGATCATCAGATCATACGTCAGACTGTACAGATATTTTTCTACCTGATCTCTGCTGATCGAATGATATGCATTCATCATAAATGTCTTATTCTCGCTCACCGCTTCAAAGATACGAAGGAAGCCTTCCTGCCAGGTATCATAGGTTTTATTCTCACCCAGTATCCTCGTTGCATCCTCCACACACACCCACTCTACCAGATCATAGATATCTTTAAAATGATAGTAAAATGTCATTCGGTTGATGCCGCAGTCTTCCGTGATATCCGTTATCGTTATCTTATCAAGCGGTTTCTTTGTAAGAAGCTTCTTCAGTGATGCTTCCAACGCACGTTTCGTTATCTGAGACATTTCCTTGTAACCTCCACGTCTATTGTTCATCAGAAAAAAAGTTATCCTTACTATACCACACCCACCAGAATTTTGTAAAATTAAAAATAAACTAATGGCATGAGAAAATTCTATACCTTTATTACGCAAGACGTTCTCACTCTACCCTCATGTAGCGGTTCTAAGCTCACTGCTTTCAGCAGTTCACTAAGTACCGACATGAGTAACTGAGACCTTAGCGAGGCTTGCCCGAGGTTAGTTCGAAGTTACACAGAGTGGGCAGGCTTGCTTCATAAAGTATAGAACATTTCTCATGCCATCATCTTATATTTTACACGCAAAATTCTGATCTGGATGCAGTATATCATACAAAAAAACGGCCGGCCAACTGTAACATACAGAGACCGGTCAGGCGAAAAAGCAATCTATATAATTCAGGGTGTGAGAAAAGCCCTGCAGAAGGAACTGTTTCATATTGAAGCTTCTCTGTAAACTTCTGTTGACTTTCTTCGGATCGATTACTCATAATTGTTGATTTAAGACTAAACAACATTTCTGTCGTAAAACCTGCCAGACGATTCAATTCTTTGGATACCATATACATAGCTGCAACCGGCTGTTCGATCACATTTTCATTCATTTTCTTTCTCTCTTTCGTTCATCATTACTTTTTATGATATAAGTTTATCAATTAGAAAAAACGCCCGCTATCATACGCAGGTAAAATCATCTGATGAATCTGTAAAGTTGTGTATAATTAATGTAAAATACTGTTCTTTTTATATGTCAGCGTCACTATTGTAAAATACTTTTACAAATATTTACCAATCTCCGATTTCCATATTTCTTCCAGTTGTTCCAACGAGAACGCTGCATTTGCCGGACTTGTCGAAGGCAGCTCGATCATCGGAAGAGCGATATGTTCTGCCTGATATTTTTTGTATAATCTGCCGGCAGTCTTACCATTTGTAAAAACTGCCCGGATCGGGGTATGTGTTACAATGCTTTTAATATCTGCAGGAATCACATTTCGGATACTGCTGTCACTGGAACCGATGATCTCACAAGCCCGAATCACATCATAGACCGCCACATGACCGGCAAGCAGCATCCGTTTTTTCTCTTCTATCGTCAAAGGTTCCGGTACACCAAGTACAGCTGCCACAACCTTCCAAAAACGGTTTCTCGGATGTCCGTAGTAGAAGCCCTGCTCTCTGGATTTCACCGATGGCAGACTGCCAAGAACCAGCACCTGTGATTCTTCATTATATACCGGAGCAAATTTATGCTCTACATACTGATATTCTGACATTTTTATTTCCTTTCAAATAAAGAATTGCCTACAAATCTTACACATTCAAACGGAATTACAAAATAATTAACTTCCACTCCGTAAAATATGCATCCCAAACAAAAAAACCAGAGACTATCGCCCCCGACAAGTCTCTGGTTATATATGTATCCCAAACCTCATTTAAATCCCCATGTTGGAATTACGGATATATTATATACTGCCTCCCCCTGCCTGTACAGTAGTCTTGCAAAAATGACTTGTTTTCTGTTTCAAATAACCTTTGTATTTGAACGGTCATTTTCTGCATATAAATCATTTTTCACTTTATATTTTTATATGATTTCTCCATCTAAGATCTTTATTCCAAATCTCTCCATATCCACCCGTCCATCGACAACTGTAACTCCATCTGCCGTCAATCGATCTGCCTGTACATTCTTTCCGCCAAATGCAAATGCTCCGGATAATTCACCCTTTGCATTTACCACACGAAAGCAGGGAATGTGCTCCGGATCCGGATTCTTATGAAGCGCGTTTCCCACTGCACGCGCCATCTTCTTATCCCCGGCAAGCTCCGCGATCTGACCATAGGTTGCAACCTTTCCGGCAGGAATCCTTTTCACCGCCTCATAGATTCTCTTTGATGGACTGGTTGTCACCAGATCATAACTCTCTGCGATCATCCGTTTCACATCCTGATCCGGAATACTTCCATCCAGAATGATCGTATTCCAGTGCTCCTTATTCTGATGCCAGCCCGGTATCACCGCGTCAAATGCGCTCCGCCAGAAATCCCGCCATTCCGGATCGACCTTTACATTCAGATTAATATATCCGTCTCTCTCATATGTCCACAGGAATACCTTCTTGCTTCCTTTCACACGCACCAGTTGCCAGTTCGGATCATGAAATGGCGCCTGCTGATATGTATCAGGAAAAGACAGTCCATATGCCAGCGCTTCTTCTCTCGTTGTCATTTATCTTCCTCCGACATGCTTTACATAGTCTGCGATCAATTCCGCCGTCTTATCAACACCCAGTCGTACCGCGTCTATACACAGATCATAATTCTCTGCATAGCCCCATTCTTCTCCGGTATAATATCTGTGATAACCACGCCGTTTCTCATCTGTCTTTTCAACAAGCGCTATAGCCTTTCGCTCCGAGATCTTATGCTTTCCCGCGATATGATACGCCCGCTGCTTCTTATCTCCGCACAGAAACACCCGGACAGCATCCTTATCATCCCGGTAGGCATAATTCGAAGCACGTCCTATAATGATAAAACTCTGTCCGCCAAACATTGCTGACAATGCCCGTTTCGGTGTATCATACTGATTCTTCGGACAGAAATCATCCGCAACCGAACTGATCATCGCATTTACCGGCTGCTCACCAAAATACATTGGATACTTTTCATAAATTTTCTTTTCTTTTGCAAGCGCGATCAGCTCTGGCTTCGTATAAAAGGGAATCCCTAACAGCTCCGATAATTTTTTCCCAACTTCATCTCCGGCACATCCACATTGTCTTCCAAGTGTTACGATCATACTCTCTTACCTCCTTCTTATATATTACCTCTACTCACCTACAATGCAAGCATCTGGCTAATCAGATGATAATGCCCGTCTACCGCCGCTTTCATGGCTGCTTCATCACGTTCTAATACACTATTATAGATCTGCTTGTGATAATTAAGCAAGTTTGCCTTTTCTTTTGTATTCACACGGCGCAGCACCAGATCGATCCATTCCCGATAAACGATCATAACCGCCTCCATGATCATCGAAAATAGTTCATTCTCTGTTGCCCGGATCAGCAATTCATGAAATTCCTTATCCACGCTAACCAGTTCGGAACCATCCGCCTGCTCCATCCTTGCCAGATTATCCTCCAGAAGCACCTGACACTCAAATGGTATTCCTTTCTCGATCAGCATATTGCATACAGACTTTTCCATTGTACAACGGAACTCACAGACCTCGGATTTCGTGATACTGCCAAGTGCCAGCATCATCATAAGCATCTGACGGATCGACTCTCCGGCATTTTTTGATATATAATTTCCCGATCCCTGTACGCGTTCGATCATTCCCATGCCATGCAGGATACTGAGTGCCTCCCTGGTTGAATTTCTTCCGATTCCTAACGTTTCCGCTATCGTACGTTCGGTTGGAAGCTTGCTTCCGTTCTGCAAGGTTCCGTCCTGCATCAGGCTGTAAATATATTGAATTGCTTTTTCATATTCTGATGTAACATGTTGTTTTTCCATACTCGTCTCCCTGACTATCAATAAATTTCGTTATTTCTATATTTTGATATCCGCTACCAGCGGATACCCGCCTATGAGATTATCAACTAACTTCATTATTTCTATATCCGATTTGTAAATTCGAAATAAATCCTTGCATTTTATAAGCAGCATATATATTTACATAAAATGCGCAAATAACGACGAAAGCACAACCGTAAGAATACCGGAAACCGCAATCGCCAGACTGCTCATTGCACCTTCCACTTCACCGATCTCGATCGCCTTTGCCGTTCCGATCGCATGAGATGCAGATCCAAATGCCAGACCCTTTGATATCGGTTCGGTGATTCGAAAAATCTTGCACACTAATTCACCAAATATATTTCCAAGAACACCCGTTACGATAATAACCGCAACCGTAATCGTTACATATCCACCCAGTTCTTCTGAAACACCCATACCGATCGCAGTCGTGATAGACTTCGGAAGCATCGTTACATAATCCTCATGTGTAAGTCCCATGATCTTTGACAATACAAACACCGTACAAAGACTTGTCACCACACCGGCAACAAGACCTGCCATAACCGCCTTACAGTTATGCTTCAGCAGTTCCCACTGTTCATAGAGTGGGATCGCCAGGCATACAGTTGCAGGGGTCAACAGCCAGCTTAAATATTTGGCGCCTTCATTATAAGTATCATAATCCACCCTGCTCACAACCAGTACCAGGATAGTAACCACAATCGAGATCAGCAACGGATTAAATATTCCCAGTTTGAATTTCTTCTTTAATATTGACCCGATCAAATATGAGATCAGGCTAAGTGTAACTCCCGCAAACAGGGAGTTTTCAAAAAAATCATGCATCCTCTTGTTCCTCTTTCTTCCTATCCTTTCTGATGATCCACTGTGACAGTCTGCCTGTCATCGCCATAACCGTAACGATCGTAACGACCGTGATCACACATACCGGAATCAGCACCGGCTTCAGCGTTCCCCAGCTAACCATCAGACCAACGCCGGCAGGAATGAACATCAATGGCATGATCTCAATTAAAAATTTCCCTGTCTCTTTCACTGCTTCTAACTTGATCCATCCAGTCATCAGGCATACAAATAAAATCGCCATTCCATAAATACTGGCAGGAATCGGCAAAGGTAATACATATTTGAGCAGTTCCCCGATAAATGAAATTGCAAGAATGATTAAAAACTGTCTAATATACTTCATTCAAATATCCTCTCTACATTTTTTATCCTTTTTCGTTTGAACTATATTTTTTCATATAAAAGAAATTGGTAGCACCAATTCAGTGCTACCAATCATTATACTGCCATCTTATTATTTGTCAATTTATTATTTTACCAAATCGGCATCAATATATTCCCAGCATGTTTTCTTGCGGGCTGCTCCTTTCTGCGACTGATGCTATAACTTTCCAGATGAATACTATTTATTCCTGTCAGCGGTATCTCAACTGCCAGAAGACCACCCTTTCCTGTCGTCGACGCACAATCTTTACAAACGGATACTACTCCTGCCGCTGATGTCCCAGCTGCCAGAAAGCTACCGCTCCTGCCGCCGCTACGTTAAGTGAATCTACACCATGTGCCATCGGAATCATAACCGTATAATCGCAGTCAGCTATCGTATCTCCGGCCAGCCCATCGCCCTCTGTACCGAGCACAATTGCCAGCTTTTCCTCACTATTTAACTGCGGATCATCAATTCCTACACTATCTTCTCGGAGTGCCATTGCCGCCGTCTTAAAGCCCATTTCTTTCAATGTCTTCATTGCCTGCTCCGGCCAGACACCATCCTTCTTTGACAACATTGTCCACGGAATCTGGAATACTGTTCCCATACTCACACGGCTTGCACGCCTGTAAAGAGGATCACTGCAGCCACCGGTCAATATCACCGCATCCATTCCAAGTGCTGCGGCACAGCGAAACAACGCTCCCACATTTGTCGGATTGACCACTTCTTCCAGAATAGCGATCCGCTTCGCTCCCTGACATACCTCCTCTATCGTTGGCAATGTCCTGCGGCGCATCGCACACCAGAGTCCTCTTGTCAGATGATAACCGGTAAGCTTCGTCAATATCTCATCCGGTGCAACATAGATTGGAACATCCTCCATCCGATTCAGAATCTCCTTGGCCTCTGCAAGCTGTCCCTTTTCTGCCAGAAAAGACACCGGTTCATATCCACCATCTAACGCCCGCCCGATCACCTTCGGACTCTCAGCAATAAACAGCCCTTCCGCCGGTTCATAGATTGTTGCAAGCTGCCGTTCCGAGAGCTCCGTATAAACCACCAGCTCCGATCGATTCAGATCCGCTACTTCTATTATCTCCATCATAATTCCTTCCTGATACACACGCTTGTCATCTTATTATGTCAATTACCTTTATACCAAATTGGTATCGATATACTCCCAATATGGCTTCTTGTTTACCTCACCTTCATGCTCTATATACCAATTTGCAGCCTCCTGTAACCCGGCATCCATTGACATCGTCTCCGGATATATCTTCTCCTGCTGGGTCACATCAAGACAGTATTCATAATTATAAAAGCTGAAATAATTTCTCTGCTCTACTGTTTCCGGTACCGATACGAATTCCGGTACTTTATCAAAGCAGGCATAACATTTGATAACCCAGTCTCTTATCGATATTACATTTTCATTTCCGACATTTAAGATATGATCAGTTGGGCGCTTTGTAATTAATACTTCCATCAGCCTGCACAAATCTTCCACATGGAAAAACTGTAATTTCATCTCACCGTCTTCCGGCAAATAAAATTTTCTGTCTGCCATTGCACAGTCAAATACAAACGCCTCCCGATAGACGTTGTCCATAGAACCATATAAATATGGCGGTCTTAAAATATAAGCATCCGGGACTCTCTCCAACAGTGCATTTTCTGCTTCGATCTTATCTGTTCCATATTTTCCCCAGAATTTATTTACTGCTCTTTCAGAATCCTCAGGAAATGGCTGTACACCATACTCCGGATATACCGCACTGGAACTAATCATTATATATTGATCAAAAGAGTCCAGCGAATTATGTAAATCAATTATGTCTTGTGCATCATAAGCGGTTATGTCGGCAACAACATCAAAATGCAGATTCTTCAGCTTATCCCCTAAATTATGCCTGTCGCTTTCAATCAGCGTCACGCCCTTAACCTGCGGTTTTGAATTACGGTTCACTACATAGACATCATATCCATGCTCTACAAAATACTTTGCTGCATACTTACTGACAAATGTGGTTCCACCGGTAATCAAGATTTTCTTCATTGATATCTCCTTTTCTACTGCACAGGGCTTGCTTATAAGCCCACCCAATTGTTTGCATCTACAAAGTAACATACCGGTAATTTCATTGTCAATATTGCTGCCAATCAATAAACAAAAAAATACCCGGAAGAGTGTAAACACTCTCCGGATATTTTTTATTTATCTAATCTTCTCGTTACTTACGCGTAGATTACTCAATAATTGTAGCAACACGTCCTGAACCTACTGTACGTCCGCCTTCACGGTCTGATTTGGCCGTGTCTAGAAACTTATTTGTTACGGTTTTTGCCATTTTGTGACTCATTTTATGAGTATTTTACCTATTATTTTTACTTTTTCCGGGGGAAATGTAGCACCAGAGTATCACGAAAATTCGCTACTTTCGTCCACGTAGTTACTAATATACCATGGACGAATTAGAATGTAAATTGGTTCTTTTGCGAAATTCTGGGTTATGATACGAATTTCAGGCGTTGTGATACGAATTTGATACTCGATTATCGGTAAAGCCTTTTCATAATCTCTTTAATTCAAAACTTCTTTCTTTTTTCTGAATTAAGTTTACAACTTCATTCACTTTTATCGTTAGTTTTATCGCCAGCTTCTTATCTCTGTATATCACTTCCATTGCACATAATTCGCATATTAGCATTCAAGTTAAAAGTCTATAACCACAATTACTTCTGCATATCGTTGTCTATTACTCTAAATATACGTTTAATAATCATCAACAGATTGATTAACAACATATACATAAATGAGTATATAAGAAAACTCTTTATCCACCCAAACTCATCTGTAAAATTTGAAAAGAGGCATAATATCAATAATACAATGCTAATTAGTATTTCAAACATAACTGTATAATAAGTTTCTAATAATGACTTTTCTGACACCTTTGCTTCCATGCTATAATATAAAGGATTCTGCCTAATTTTTCCCTTCATATCAATTACCATTGTAAGCATTGTAAAAAGCATCGCTGTCAGAATCGATACAATTACAGTTATAATTTCAATTGTACTTGCATCAATCATCTTAATTTGAACTGTTGCCGCACCCATAAGAAATGGCAAAACAACATAATTAACTATCGGTACCAATAAATATTTACCATCCTTATTTGTAAAACATTTAAGATGATTTTTAATGATGTCCACAACAGATATATACTTTATTCCTGTTGCAAATTTACTAACCAAAGGAATTATTATTACTAATCCCCACATTACAACTTCGGGCTGACAAATAATATCAATTATTTTTTTCATTTACCTCACCACTACTCATTCAAAAACCCCATGTTTTTAAGATATTCTTCTGCAGTTTGTTTCATTACCGGCTTCAATTTGTCATAATCCGGGTTTCCACCAACTTGCATAACTTTATCTGTAATATCTTCACTAACAACCACACTACTAATTTCTCGCAAATTAAGAGTTTTATTCCCATTGCCAAGTGCAAATTCTAATTTAATATCATCATATTCAAAGCCATCGATTTCTATTAAATTAGTATAGCTTCTTTGCCCTGCAAACCATTCCTCAAGTTCTTTCTTTTTTCTCTGCAAAAAACCCACCGGCCTATGTATGATTCGCTCCTCTTTTGTTTGCTTCACCCCATAGTTTATACCAATTTTTTCAGACTCATCCTCTGGTATTTCATAACGCAACAATCTAATCTTTTTTAAAGTCCCTGCATTAAAATATCTCTCAATATAGGTTTTAGGTGCAATAGACTTGAGTTGCAAATTTAATTCTGGATTATAATCTGTTAAACATTTTTGTAAGTGTCTATGCAAAGAAAGTTTCATTCCATAAATCCCTGAAGTCTGCAAGATAATAATTCCTGTATCAACCCTTCCCGATGGAATAGCAATACAAAATCCAAATGGCAACATATCCGCTTGTTCCTTCGAACGATTCGTCACTTGACCCGTATTAACATTTACCAATTCAGACTCTATTCCATATTCACCAGTTTTTACCCTTCCAAACAAAATACCATATCTAACTTGATTTGCTTCATTTTTTACATACTCTTTTTCCACTTGTTCAAATTGAAATAATGTATCTTTTGAGGAATCCTTCGTATATAGCATAATATTATCCATTATATACTTTTCTACCAAGTCAATATAGGACTTTCCTTCATCAAGACTATTTAATAAAACTCTTTTATTTTCATTATTTATAATACTAAGTCCATATATATTTAAATTGATTTTTTTCTTTGCCATCGCTTTCTCCTATACTTTTTTCTAATGCTACATCCACAGAATTAAATCTTCTTTTTCCTATATCTTCTATCACGATTACTGCCAACTGGTTCAATATAATCTGAAAGTCCTTTCAAAATATCCTTTGTTCTGCTTTCTTTTAACCCTAACAATTCACAAAAATCCCTAATTCCATATTCCTTTCCTTCTTCCATAAAAGCAAAAATTTTATCATACTGCATTTGCGTTTTTTTCGTCACTTTTTTATCGCCGCTTTTTATCGCCGCTTTTTTATCGCCGCTTTTTATCGCCGCTTTTTTATCGCCATTTTTTTTGAAAGAAAGCGTCAGCACCGTTCTATCTGGGTCAAATCTCTCCTCAATCACTGGTTCTTCCCAGCCTTCATCTTCCCAAACATTAAAGATATTCGGTACACCACTTCCGGCACGTTCGCCGATGTTGATAAGATTAAACATTTTCATAAGTGCCTTGTTTCGCGGATCAGACTCACCGCCAAGGCGCATCTGTTTTTTACCGGTTCTGACATAACCAGGATTTGCCAAAATCAGTTTGTCCGGTTCTTTACGAATAACAACACCACGTAATCCATGATAATCTGCGTTTATCAGACAATTTGCCAATGCTTCACGAAGTGCTTTATGCACCGGTGTATCGTCCACACGCTCTCCACCGGACATTTTAAATGGTACTTTTACATCTTTAATGATTTTATTGTAAACTCTAAAATAGAAATCGCACACATTTCCAGACCATTCACCGGAACTGGACTGCAATCTGTCACTCCAACGTGTCGTCGGATCTAATTCTTCTCTGTAATCCAAAAAATACTCAGGGAAATGGCGGACAATATTGTACTCGTCACCAAACATCAGCATACCTGCTGCCGTAGGATGCAATCTCCCGTCTTCCTCTGAAATAGCAGCTGCACCTATGCTTCTTAAATACTCATGGTCGCTCAGACGCTCAAAGGGATGTCCTTCTTTTAAGGAACGATGGCTGTTGCGATATCCATGAATGGTATCGTAATTCAAATCTTCCATCGGAACCTTATCAAGCACTTCCATATCCATGGTGCGCTCGGTCTGGTCACGGAGCATGGTCTTTACCTGCAATCTGGTACAATGATAATCGCCCTCATAATTACGGCGGAAAGTTCCATTAAAAATATCATTGTTGATGTACACCGGCTTCTGCTCACGCTTCGCCATGGGCACATAAATAACCATAATGACATCTTTATTGTCACCGACTTCATACATCTCTACGTCATCTTCCGACAGGAGATTGATATTCACTTTCTTAGAATTGTTGATGGTATCCCAGAAGTCTTTTTGGAGTTTGGACGCATTCTGAAGACCAGTAGTTTTCCAACTACCATCTTTTTCTTCTTTGACACCGAGGATAATGATGCCCCCATAGCAATTTGCAAACGCAGAATACGTGTCCCACAATGAAATTGGCAAGCCACCATTTGCTTTTTTCACTTCTCTTCTGTTGTCTTCTCTGTATTTATCAAATTGTGAAAGGTCAAAAGTTTTTTCCAAAATGCTCATCTCACTTTCTTGTTCAACTCCATGATTATAGTGTCCCTAATTTAACCCAATTCTATATCCCAGATTGAATAACTCCCAAATTACATCAACGTCATTAATTCGATATTCAAATTCTTTTCTATAAACCCTATTACGGGTTACTTGAACGCCACTAGGGCAAAAGTGTAAATATAGACGAAGTTCCAATCCCCACTTATTAGCATCTTCATCAAGAACAATAATTCCATCAGTATTTCCGTTGATTATGGGACTATATATTGCATTATACTCCGCATAGAAATTGGCTAATCTCGATGGCCTTCCTTCTGCCTCAATAAATACAGGTAACCCATTATCTTTAATTAACATATCCAACTTTTTTGCAATACTCTCCATTATTTTCACATCCTCCTATATTTTGGGTATCAATGAAGGAAAGTCAATATTATTTGTCTTGACATCCCATCTACCCACACACATTTTCTTTATTTTTTTCTTATCGCCAAAATCAAGCAAATCTTCTCTTCTGAAAGAATTAAGCAATTTATTTAATGATCCTAATCCATCCGACGATAATAAAAACGCCTCATCCGGATTAACCAATTTGCAATATGCCCAAAGTTGTCCTAAATCTCTCAATGTGAGCTTTGTCTTTTTGGCTTCAATAAATATAATTTTTATATCACCCTTTTTCTTCGCAATACCAAGCACATCAATTTGAATATCCACACCATTTGCCATCTCACGAACTATGCCATATCGAGCTAATGCTCTGTCCAACCGTTCAAGTGATGTGTCCTCAACTATTATTTCATACCCTTTGTATTTGTCCTTCAAATATTGCTCTAACCATTGCCTCATAGGGCCATACAAATCTGCTTCTTTCATTCCTCAATATCCTTCTTATACCCAAGTGCTTCTGCTATTTCTGTCCAACTATCAAAATGAGCACCTCTAATCTGTTCTGGAATAGACGCATCCCCTTCTCTTGGATGAATCGGCTTATCTTTATGCCTACCCGTTAATTCCCAGTAATATCTATGGGTTACTTCGTTAACTGTTTTTTGTCTATCTATCTCAATATGTATTCTTTGTTTATCAGCAAAATAGTCAAGTGCCTCTTGTTTATGAATAACCGCAAATCCAACAGGTTGATACTCAACTGCCCACACTTTTACTTGATGTTCTTTCTTCCAAAAGTCCGGATATCCAGAATTATACTTTTTTAAATTCCCATCTCTCATATTGGGATGAGCCCAATCAATATTTTGCACCGGTATGTCTATGCTCTTTAATAAATTTGAAAAATCTGTTACCAACCCCCAATTTTGCGGTATCTCAAAATACACTCTATAATTGGGCTCAGTAAATGCATAATTGCTTCGTCTAATATATCCTGTAACATCTGCAAATCCCTTCACAAATTGTTTTCGTTCATCCATTGTAAACTCAAAAACTTCAGGCGAGATACGGATATTATCTGCTGATGTTGCATTTCCAATATATCTCATTATCTCACGCATTAAATAATCTTCATTTGGTTTTCTAAAAGATAAAAGGGATACATTAGGACTTTGTGAAAAACACAAACTTGTCCCCAACAGTGGCTCAAGAATTGAGCGAATATCAGTTATGCTTGCTTTAACATATATTCCGACATCTTTTTGAAATTCTGTTTCCATCTTTTTATGAGGAATATCTATAGAAATCGTTGTTTCTATCGGTCCGCGTTGTATTTCTCCATTTCCCGTAATCATTCCTAGTAAATATGCCATTTCATTATTCATATGCTACTCCCCCAACTCAAATGTTTTAGCAATTTTATCCGCTATAGCCTTTGCAAGCAAAGGCGGAACTGCATTTCCTACTTGTTTTCTTACATGCACCTTTGACCCATAAAAAATAAAGTTGTCATCAAACGACTGTAATCTTGCAGCTTCTCTAGGTGTAATGGCTCGATGCAAAAATGGATGATTATTTGTTCCATTCGACGATGCATCAAATCTTGTATCAATGGTTGGTGATACCTCATCCCATTTTAATCTTCCCCATGTCGTTTTAAATTTCTGTTTACCATGTAACTCTTCCGGCAAAAATTCTTTACCTTGCTCTGGCGGAATCATCTTTAACTTGTCAATAGCAATTTGTTTATGATTAGAAGCCTTATGATTATACAACTTTTTACTTCCAGCCCTCATCATAATTTGATAATCACTTTTAGGTTCTGTAATATACTCCTGTTGAAAATCACCTTCATTTGATTCTAAATATGCCAAATCTTCAATTGCATCTCGTACAGTCACTTTACTCTTAACGGTTGCTTCTGGTAATTCAATTGCTCCATGTTTCGAACAAATAAAGATAGCCCTTTCTCTTGATTGAGGCACCCCAAAATTTTCAGCGTTTAATATACCAAATCTTACCGTATATCCCAAGTTTTCTATAGTGCTAACTATCTGATCCTTAAACCATCCATTAGCAGACAAAAGTAATCCTTTAACATTTTCAATAACAAACACATCCGGTTGTAATCTTTGAACCAAATCCAGATATTCTCTAAACAAAAAATTACGTGGATCCTGCAATCCTAATTTTTTTCCTTTCATTGAATATCCTTGACAAGGTGGTCCACCGACTATCATATTTACGCCTGCCTTTTGGGACAAAGCAACTACTCTTTCTTTTATTTTTGCTTCGGTAATATCTCCTACAACAACTTCTGCATATGGCATATTCTTTTTAAAAGTATTTGCTGCATGTTCATCAAAATCTAATGCCACCATTGTCTTAAAATATGGATTCTTGTCCATTCCCCAAGACAATCCACCTGCACCACAAAACAAATCAAGCATCTTAAAATCGGATGGCTTTTTTTCTATTCGCCTAATCAAAATTCGTTTAAACAGCTCCTTTCCGTTTACTCTTGGTTTAAACAAATCAAACTCATTATCCGAACCATGATTTGCTTCACCCACTATTTCAAATTGTTCGCCGTTATGATATTTCAAATATGTTATAGGCACTCCCATAATGCCAAAATAATCCATCGGAATATCTGCCACCTTTTGGACATTTATTCCATCAAAATCATCATATTTAGGATATTTTTCCGATTCATAATGTGCAGTCAATATTAACTCCTGATGTCTTTTGGGCATATCAAGATTTGTCAACCACATTGCATTACCTAAACTTCTCCACTTTTGCCCCGACTCATCTACCCAAAAACGTGTATTTCGTGGCTCTGTATCATCTGGTACTCTAAAAGACATATCTCCAAAACGATATCCCACCCAAGCCTTATTTTCTTTTATATATGGAAAAATCTCTTTATATGTTATGGCATTTTGATTTCCAATCAATAAATATTGTTTTTCATATTTAATCAATAACGAAAACAACGATGCAAATAAACTAAATGGTGGATTTGTACAACATATATCACACTCCTTCAAATACTCTATACATTCATCAGAACTAAAATCTCCACTACCATTTAGTTTGTTAATTGTGCCTTCTTTTTCTATTACGGTTTTGATTATTTCATCACTTACTTCTTCCCCATTTTTTCCGGGCATTTCAGTTACAATTAACACATAACCATTCTTGGAGCGTTTGTTTTTACTCTTAACATTTTTTTTATTTACTGATAATTTACTATTTGCTTGTATCTGTGTGATTTTTGAACCTACATATGATGTACATATTAGTTTTTTTAATTGAAGCTGATTAAAATGTTTCAAGAAATAATAACAAAAATTCGATTCATATGGGTCATCACAATTACAAAGCACCACTTTATTCCTAAACTGTTCTCTATAATGTAATAATTCTTCAGCTATTGTTTCATATGTGGTGTACCACTCATCTGTATTTGCTGATGAATACTTCGCGTTATTTAAAATAGAATTGCCGCCTTTAGGAAGTGTCTTGCTCTCTATCGCTTTCAATTTTCTTGCCATACTGCCCCTCTCCAGAAACTATTCTTGACTCTCCATATCAATTGCCTTAAGTCTCTGTTGCGTTCTCTCGTAATCATCAAAATATGCCTTTAATGCTCTTTCAACAGCTTTTGTTTTTGTCTGTCCGGCATCTGCGCATAAAGCTTCTAATTTTTCATAAATAGGAGTTTCTATACAAATATTCAAATATGTTCCATTCTTCTTTGTTTTAGCCATTTCATACTCCTTTCAAACAAGCTACTTTCAGCTACATTTTACTACCGTTTTCAACTATTTTCAACCGTTTTCCTAAAAATAATAGACTATTTTTCATATTCTTATAAAAATCTATCATTGCAATTTGTATATATGAATTCTCCTAAAAAAGTTAATATAACTCTTCTCATTACAGATAAACAGCCATCTTCCAACATATATCAGCTCAACATCTCCGACATACTTATTTTTACAAACGAAGAAGAGGTGCATTCGCACCTCTTCTAGTTCAGTAACTTTTTTATCTATTCATCCCTGCCACCTTCTGCTGTACCCACTCACCGATACTCCGCAGGAAGTGTTCCAGCATATTCATCCCGTTAATAGTAAACTGCCTCATGAAATCATATGCCTTTTCCAACTTCGTCCTCAAACTCCGGTTCTCAGCTTTCAGCTCCTGATTCTCCCTCTTCAGGCACTCATTCTCATATCGCAGGTCCAGCATCTTTTCAAAGTATGCTTTCTCCCGGTCACCAGAATTAGTATTCCTGAAGTAATCGATAAGTTCTTCTGCAAACTTCGCCTTCTGAATCGTCTCGTCCGCATCTTCCTTGATAAGTATCAGCTTTCGCTCCTGCTCCCGAACCTCACTCTTTTTATCTGTCAGATCCTGTTTCACTTCATCCAGCTTGGTACTTTTATCTGCCAAGTTCCACAACACATCATTCAGCTCAGCGTTCTTATCTGTGATTCTGACTGACAGCTGCCTCTCTGCCTCTACTCCCTTATCCAGAGACTCCAGCATTGCCTCCATTTGTTTAGCCTGCGCTTGAATGGTAGCCTGCCCGGTTACAACCTTATCCTTGATATTCTTCAGCTTCCGCTCCTCTTTCTTTGCCATCTCTGCCGCTTTCTCCCTACGATAGTCCGACAAGAGAAGATTTCCTCTCGGATTAGAGCCTTTATAAAAACGCTCCCAACCAAATTCTCTTAGCATCATATCCTGAAGCACTGCCTTCTGTGTTTCCACCCAGTCGGCACCGCCGTAACGGTCACGCTTCATCTGTGGTTTCAGGTTTCCATCCTCATCCTTCTGCCAGATCAAATCGCCGGTCTCAGTTACCGCCTGCTTCATAGTAGTCGGAAATCCCAAATCTTTGAAGGTCTGTGCAAATGCATTCTGTATTGGTGCTCCCTTTGAGGAGTTGGTTGTATATGGAATATAGGTCATGTGAATATGAGGAGAATTTTCATCCCCGTGATAAACCATGTGGTGAACAATCAGCCCTGCTTCAAATGGGGGCTTCCAATTTAGATCATCCAACTCCTTCTGGGTTACCACACATATCTCCGGCAATTCCAACAGATACTTTGCAAATTCATCCAGCAAATCCTGCGCACGATGCGCATCATCCGGCGTATATATGAAACCTGTGTCCCGCATACCCCCTATCTGCCAAATAATCTTATAGCAAAGATGCTTCTGTTTATCCTGCTCAATCTTCTCATAATAGGTCGGTGGAAATCTCTTTTCACGCCCTTTCTTAATCTCCCTATCCCGCCACTCTTTATACGGCTTAGCAAATAACTTCTCATATACCTGTTGCAGAGTAATCTCTGAATCCTTGGTATATACCCAGTTTAAATGCCGGCGCTCCTCTACGGAGTTGGGTGGAATATGTGTCCTAAGATTGTGCTCCAGATTAGGTGCACTGTACATTGCACCACTTATGGTCTTTTCTTTCTTGCCTGTCATCAAATCCCTCTCTTCTTATCTGTATTCAGTTTAATCAACAGTTTCCTTAAGAAATCTCTGCTCATGGTCGTTCTCCTCCTTTCTTTGGGTTTCCACGTCTTATTCTCTTCCCCTAAAGCAATGTCCCCTTATTGGTTTGGGGGTACCCCAAACACAAACGGGGCAAGCGTTCCGTCGCTTGACCACGGATACATCTGCTCCTACCGGCATTTGGTGAAATCTACTGCCAGCAGCCGGTATTCACAGCTGTATGTTGGTACCCCCTCTGGGAAGTATTTTTTATGTTGCACCAACCGGAAATCCACCATCAACAGGTGTGTCACTTTCGTCTCCCTTTTTGATAAATGACGCCACTTTGTGACTCACCTTTGATAAAAATACTCCACTTTGTGACTCACCATACGGAACAGTCATCCAACGCATCCAGCCACACCTGCATCTCCCCGCTAAGCATCAACCTCACATACTCCACCGGGTCATCTATCGCCAGTGCATCCATCCGTCCTTGGGAGTTTGGAGTGGTCCGAAGGCCGCTCTCCCACTTCCCACAATCCAGACTTATGATGCAGTTGATATCATAGTGAATGACATTCACTGTGTTATTCTGCTTGTTGTAAAATCCTCTTATCATTCTCATGACCAGCCACCTGCCTTTCGGAACCGCATCTCTGTTGCCATATCCACCAAATTGCTTTCCGGTTCCCCGGTAGCCTCTGCATTCAGCAAATCCGCCACCTGCTTCTGCTTATTCGGATAAAGGTGTCCGTAGATATTCATGGTCGTATTCACGGAATCATGTCCCACCCGCTGAGCGATTACCAACGGTTGCATCCCCTTCTCAATTAACAAAGCAATGTGCGAATGACGAAGGTCATGCACACGGATAAGTTTTAGTTTCGCGTGCTCCGTCTTTTGTTTCATCTTCTTTTGAATTGCCCTGTCCGTGATAGGGAAGATTCGGCCCTCCGGTATCAATCCATATTGTCTGTCCACAAAATCCTTCATCTCCTCTGCCAGAAACTTCGGAATAGTAATCTTGCGATTAGAGCTCTCTGTCTTCGGTGGTGTAATATAATCTGTCTGATTTCTCCTGTAATAGGTCTTGGAGATGTTCACCGTCCCGCTTTCAAAATCAATATCCTCGCTGGTAAGTGCCAGCAGCTCCCCTACCCGGCATCCAAGCCAGAATAACATCTGAAAGATAATCCGGTACATCTCCTCATCCGAACTAAAACCTTGTATAAACTGTTCGTACTCATCCTTAGTCCAGAAGTTTAACTCTTTAGCATTCGGACGCCCCATTTTATCCACCTTCTTGCAGGGATTGTCTTTCAAATCATAGAACTTCTCTGCGTGGTTAAAAAGTGCTGTCATCTGATTCTGTATCATCCTCAGATACGTTGGCTTATAATCCTGATTCAAAAGTGCATTCTGCCACTTGATAATATCCACCGCAGTAATCTCATTCATCTGCTTTTCACCAAAATAAGGAATGATTTTGGTTTCAAATAGAGTCCGCTTTGTCATTATAGAACGCTCCTTCAGTCTCGGTGCCTTATCCTCAAAGTACACTTCCACAAAGGAAGCAAACTTCATATCCATGCTGGCACTCTGCTTCTGTAAAAAATCACGTTCCCACTGCTGGGCATCCTTCTTGGTCGCAAATCCACGTTTCATCTTGGATTTACTTTCACCAAGCCAATCCTTATAGTTGCACTTACAAAACCAGGTGTTTCGTTTCTCGTCCTTATAAACCGGCATACTCATTACCTCTCTTTCTTGTAGCCTCCACACCCGGAATTATTCCGGGTATGACTTATTCAGTTATCAAAGTTCATCTATTGCGCTTCGCCATATCCGTAGCACTTCTTCTCGAAGTAGGCTCTCGGAACGGAACCTGCCTTGGTAAAATAACCCTGTGCTTTCAGTTCCTTATTCCATCCACGAATGACTGCGTAAGCGGTTGATTCTGCAACTCCCAGAAGTTCTGCAACTTCCTTTGCAGATAAATAGCGATTCGTCTTACTCCTTCCTCCTTTCCACTAAAACTTATGTACGCTCTTGCACATGGCACTTACCTCCCGTCTCTTTATTAGTAACTATAATGTTACTGTCTATGATTTAATTGTATAGTATCATATATGTTTCTGCCAAGAGATAAGCGAAAAATTTTTTTCACTTATAAAAAATACTTCTTTTTATAGAAATTACTTTTTCATACACCTGGCTCTTCATTCTGTCCTGAATTGTGGACTTTTTTATTGCTATACAGTAACATTTATGTTATTGTATTATCAGAAACGATATTGTTACTATTTGATTGGAAGGAGTTACACGATGGCTATTGGTGAACGAATAAAACGAATCAGAAATTTCCGCAAATTAACACAGGCACAGCTCGGTGAAGCTGTTGGTTTATCCGACGTACGAATCCGTCAGTACGAAATCGGCAACCGCACACCCAAAGAGGATATGATACAGGAGCTAGCAAAAGCTTTGAACTGTAATTATCGTTCCATCTACGAGCCTTCCCTCTACGCAGCGGAAGATGTAATGTATGCTCTCTTTGAATTGGATGAGCACTACAATATGCCCCTCTACGAAGTTACAGATCCCGAAAACCCTACCGAGAAGCATATCGCTGTTGGTTTTGATTATTCCTTACTTGATGATTTCCTGAATACCTGGAAAAAGAAAAAAGAGGACTTAGCCTCCGGTAAAATTACCAAAGAAGAGTATTTTGAATGGAAGATTAACTGGCCTCACGCCGAAGATTAGAAACACGTGTATCATACGCGTATCACACGCCCATTTTGAGTGAAGAACTTGAAAAGGGCTTTTTCTATGTTCGACCATCTTCCGTTGAGAAATGTAACCTCGCCTGCCGGCTCGGTCGTGGCATTCGCCACATAAGAAAAGCCACTAATCCCAAAGGTCTTGAGCAAACTCAATCCCTTGGTTTTAGCGGCTTTCTTGCATTTCTCATTGCTAACACGCAAAAACCGCAACTCCTCATAAAATGAGGAATTGCGGCTTGTATTTAAGTTTCTATGATACGAAATCAAAGATTACTCGATGATAGAAGCAACTCTTCCTGAACCTACAGTTCTACCACCCTCACGGATAGCGAAAGTAAGACCCTGGCTCATAGCGATTGGGTGAATCAGTTCGATTGTCATTTCTACGTTATCACCAGGCATGCACATCTCTGTACCTGCTGGAAGGTTACAAACACCTGTTACGTCAGTTGTTCTGAAGTAGAACTGTGGACGGTAGTTGTTGAAGAATGGTGTATGACGACCACCCTCGTCCTTAGTAAGAACGTAAACCTGAGCTGTGAACTTTGTATGACATGTGATTGAACCTGGCTTACAAAGAACCTGACCTCTTACGATATCTTCTCTCTTGATACCACGAAGAAGAGCACCGATGTTATCACCAGCCTGTCCTTCATCAAGGAGCTTTCTGAACATCTCGATACCTGTTACAGTTGTCTTCTGGATTTCTGGCTTAATACCAACGATTTCAACTTCATCATTTAAGTGGATAACACCAGCTTCTACTCTACCGGTAGCAACTGTACCACGACCTGTGATTGTGAATACATCCTCTACAGGCATGATGAATGGCTTATCTGTATCTCTCTGAGGATCTGGAATGTATGAATCTATTGTATCCATAAGTTCCATAATCTTATCTCCCCAAGGTCCCATTGGATCTTCAAGAGCCTTAAGAGCTGAACCCTTAACGATTGGACAATCATTGAATCCGTACTCTTCAAGCTGTTCTGTAACTTCCATCTCTACAAGTTCGATAAGCTCATCATCATCAACCATATCGCACTTATTTAAGAATACAACGATGTAAGGTACACCAACCTGACGTGAAAGTAAGATGTGCTCCTTTGTCTGAGCCATAACACCATCAGTAGCAGCAACAACAAGGATAGCACCATCCATCTGAGCTGCACCAGTGATCATGTTCTTAACGTAGTCA
>QWCE01001003.1_pt1 | contig 46912 bp, 42 predicted proteins | sample 1972531 | NCBI WGS metagenome assembly QWCE01 (sample SAMN09866716, study PRJNA288562) | Human gut metagenome isolate term4_stool, whole genome shotgun sequencing... | reverse complement strand
CTAAAGCAAAAGAATATGCTATAATATAGAAAAAAGGAACGGAGAAGAGGACATGGCACGGGATGATCGAATCCAGCTTTTTGAGAACAAGCGCATCCGTACTGCATGGGATGCAGAAAAAGAGGAATGGTACTTTTCTATCGTCGATGTAGTTGCTGTTCTGACTGATCAGCCGGACGCCCGACACGCCAGTACCTATTGGGCGGTATTGAAAAAACGCCTGAATGATGAAGGCGCAGGGCAACTGCTTACAAATTGTAAGCAGTTGAGAATGACTGCGGCAGACGGCAAAAAGCGTCTGACTGACGTAGCTGACACCGAGCTGCTGCTGCGCATCATTCAGTCTATTCCATCGCCAAAAGCCGAACCGTTCAAACTCTGGCTGGCGCAGGTCGGCCGGGAACGCATCGAGGAAACCATTGACCCGGAATTGACGATCGACCGTGCGTTGGAAACCTATCTCAAAAAAGGCTACAGCCGCGAATGGATCAACCAGCGCCTGCAAGCCATTCAAGTGCGCAAGGAACTGACCGATGAATGGGATGCGCGCGGGGTGCAGATGGGTAAGGAATATGCGATCCTGACAGACGAGATCACGAAAGCGTGGTCTGGCATGAACACGCGGCAGTATAAGAATCTCAAAGGCTTGAAGAAAGAGAATCTGCGGGACAATATGACGACACTGGAGCTGGTTCTCAATATGCTGGCCGAGGCTACGACCACGGAGATCTCCAAGCAGAAAGCGCCGGAGGGTTTGCACGAAAATGTAGAAGTTGCGCGCTCCGGCGGCAAGGTCGCAGGCGATGCCCGGAAGGCTATCGAGCGGCAGACCGGCGTGCCGGTCATTACATCAAAAAGCGCCGCGCAGCTCAATCAGGTCGTGACAAACCTGGTTGAAGCGACCGACGAGATTGCGAATAAAGACAAGTCGAAAGAATAAATTACGGAAATCAGCCTCTGTAATGTGTTCATCTATAGTGTAGTGAAAACACACGTCGCTGCGGACTGCATATCGTTCGCAGCGACTTTTTATGCTTCGCATGAAAAGTCACTTCTCACTCATTTCGTCGCAGCTCCTCCCAAAATCGCAATAGCTGACGCTGGATTGCGATTTTGTTTTTCTAATTTGGCAGTTGATCCATAGTGTACTGAAAACACACTCAGAAATGACCTTTGGATGTCAGATGATCGCGCAAGCGCGTTCATCTCGACAGCAAAGGTCTTTCTTCGTTCAAAATCGTAACCACTTCGTTGGATTGCGATTTTGTTGCTCTAATTTGATAATTGATCCATAGTGTTCAGATCATACACGCCGCTGTGAGCATCCGGGCTGCAGCCTGCGGTGCGGTCATGCCGGAGCCGGGCGGCTTGCGCATACAGGGTGCAGAGAAGCGTTTCGCAGGAGTGCGATCATTTTAACATATTCTGCTTAAACCCATAGCCTCTTTTTCAAATGCTCCATGAAATTTATCAAATAGTGCACAAAACGACAAAAAGGATTGCCTTATAGGAACGGGATGGATAAGATAGAGATAACCCGAAATAGGAGGCAGGAAAATGGACAAACAGAAGCCGGCCCTTGTGATCATGGCTGCGGGCATGGGCAGCCGCTTTGGCGGCCTCAAGCAGATTGAACCGGTCGATCCGGAGGGGCATATCATAATCGATTTTTCTCTGTTTGATAGCTGGCGTGCGGGGTTCCGCGACGTTGTGTTTATCATCAAGCGCGAGATGGAAGCAGAATTCCGGGCGTGCATTGGCGACCGCATGGAGCGGTATTTCCATGTGTCTTATGTATATCAGGACCTTGACCGTCTGCCGGAGGGCATTGAAATTCCGAAAGGACGGACGAAGCCGTGGGGGACCGGTCACGCGCTGGCCTGCTGCAGGGGTACGGTAAACGGACCGTTTGCCGTCATCAACGCGGACGATTTCTATGGCCGTACGGCCTTTTCGGAGATTTACAGCTTTCTGGAGGCGCAGACCGACGCGAGCAAGTACGCCATGGTTGGCTACCGCCTGAAAAACACGGTGACGGAGTTCGGTTCCGTGGCCCGCGGCGTGTGTGAGATCGAAAACGGGATGCTGACCGGCGTGACAGAGCGCACGAAGATCTACAAAAAGGGCGCGGATGCCGAATATACTGAGGATGGCGTACAGTTCTTCCCGCTGGCGGGCGATACAATTGTGTCGATGAACCTCTGGGGATTCTCGGCGCGCGTGCTGGATGAGCTCTGGAACCGTATGGGGGCGTTTTTGAACGACGCCATTCCGGCCAATCCGCTCAAGTGTGAATATTTCCTGCCGTTTGTGGTGAACGCACAATTGGCGGACAAGTCTGCAAGCGTGCAGGTGCTGCCGTGCGAAGAAGCGTGGTACGGCGTGACCTACCGCGAGGATCTGGATTCGGTCCGGGAGGCTGTGGCGAGGATGAAGACGGAGGGCATTTATACGCAGGCGCTTTGGACATGACGAACAGCTTCCTGTGCGCATATCAATGACCTTTATAACAATACACAACGTAAAGCACCCGGTCAGCACAATTGCTGGCCGGGTGCGAATTTCAGCCTGTGTTCCGGAAGGATGCCGGGAACCGGCGGCTTCGGGTATATGACCTGCGGTTACACCGTTTCCTTTCTGAACGTCACAACAAACGCGCCCTTTATCTGTGTTGACGTTCCCATGTAATCGTATGCCGCAAGCTCCCAGCCCTCGGCAGCTCTTTCATTCAACAGCTGATCCAGCATCGAAATGTCCGCTGCATTCGCCTTGTCCGAAAACCATTTTGTGCTGACCGTTAAAATTTCTGTTTTGTAAGTATACATGAAAAACCTCTCCTTTTAAAATACTGTGATTTCAGGTGCTTTCCGTTTTGTTTTCCGGGGCCGGCGCTGCACGATATGCGCGGCTTTCCATGTACGCCATCATACGGTTATACAGTACCACGTAGAAAAGTATGGCAAGCTTACCGCCTGATGCCATGCTGAGACCCTCCGTTTTGGAATTCCAGTGTTCCTTCATGATACTGATTCATGCTGCGAAATACCACCATTTTGCACGTTCTAACGGTAAACTGCAGGTTGCATTTTCTGTTTTCGTGACGGTTCCCCGAAATATTCCGGGCGATGAAGCGCCGGGGGATCGATGCCGGGACGGTTCTGCGCAGGATGAAGCGTCTGTCAGAACGCAAAAAACACGGATGCGCCTTGTAAGGAACGCGTTTCGTATCAGTCTTTTTTGGTCATTTCGTAAAATAGTGCTTTGCTTTTCCTGCGGGATATTGTACAATAAAACAGGGCATTCCCCACCGGAGCCTATCCGGTATCCCGAACATGGAGTGATTCAATTTGCACAGCACACTACTGGCATTCGATATCGGAACCAGCGGCCTGAAGGCCTCGCTGGTCGATGAAAATCTCAATATTATCCGCAACGTCACAACATCCTATCCCACGCACCACTACCCGAACGGCGGCTGCGAACAGGAGGCCGCCGACTGGTGGATGAGCGCCGTGCGCGCCATGATGATGCTGCGGGAGCTTGCGCCCGAATACGTCAAGCGTGTCGACGCCATCGGCGTTTCCGGCCATATGCTCGGCTGCCTGCCCATGGATAAGGACGGGCAGACGCTGCGCCCCGCCATGATCCACGCCGATACCCGCGCGCTGGCCATTTCCAACGCCCTGCGCGCCAGATTTGGCCGGGATTATTTCTATGAGATCTGCGGCAACGTCCTTTCGCCCGCATCCACCCTCTGCAAGACGCTCTGGCTGAAGGAGAACGAGCCGGAGCTCTACGCCCGTACATACCGCATCCTGCAGTCGAAGGATTATCTTGTCTATCGCCTCACGGGCCACATGGAGACGACCGATATGTCCGACGCGTCCCACGGGCTGCTCATGAATCTGGAAACGCGGCAGTACGACACGGAGATGTTCCATAACGTGGGCGTCGATCTGGATAAATTCCCGCAGATCCACACCAGCTGCGAGATCGCGGGCCGGTTGTCGGAGGAAGCGGCGGGCTGCCTCGGCCTTCGCGCGGGTATTCCCGTGTCCGTCGGCGGCGGAGACGGGGCCTGCGCCAATGTCGGCGCAGGCGTGGCAAAGCCGGGCGATTTCTATCTCAGCCTCGGAACCACCGCATGGATCGCCGGTCAGATGGACGCGCCGTTCATCGACCCGCAGCACCGCGTATTCCATATTTACGCGCTCGACGGCCACGGCTGCAACGTCTTCGGCACCGAGCAGTGCGCCGGACGCTCTGTCTCATGGGCCATGGATCTGTTCGAGGTCGCCTCCGCGCGTGCGTTTGATTCCGCTGCGGCGACCGCTCCGGCAGGCGCAGGCGGCCTTATCTACCTGCCGTATCTGGAGGGCGAGCGCTCTCCCGTCTTCGACGCGCAGGCGCAGGGCGTTTTCTTCGGTATGAACACCACGCACAAGCGGGAGCATTTCCTCCGCGCCGTTCTGGAGGGCACGGCCTGCGGCCTGAGCCAGATCCTGGACGTCATGCGCGAAAAGCAGCAGATCGAGGAGCTGCGCATCATCGGCGGCGGGGCCAAGTCGAAGCTCTGGAAGCAGATCCTTGCCGATGTGTGCAATGTGACGCTCCACGATGTATCGACGTTCTCCGACAGCGCCACGAGCCTCGGCGCGGCGGCAGCAGCAGGCGTTGCCATCGGCCTGTTCGGGAATCTGCCCGAGGCGTGCAGCCACATCCGCATGAGCGGCGACATTGAACCCGACCTGGCGGTTCAGGAAGCCTACGCCCTCACCAAAAAACGCTACGCCATGCTCTACCCCAGCCTCAAGGAGGCGTTCCACACCAGAGCGTGACACCACTTCGTTGTAGGGGCGGACGACTCTGTCCGCCCGCAGAACACAGTGTTTTTTCTGTAATCCACGGCGAATTCGCAACATTTTGGGGCCGACAGAGTCGTCGGCCCCTACAGGACAGCGTTTTTCTAAGCGGAGGATTTTAAATCTGCTTCGCCACCCACAGCGTCTTCGCCAGCCCTTCCGCCGCTTCCAGCAGACCAATGCAGCTTTCCATGGAAGCGCTCACACATACAACGCCGTGTCCGCCGAGCAGGCAGAGCGGGCTGTGCGCAAGCGCGGCCTCGATGCCCTTGTGGATCTCGTGCGTCCCGTTTTTGCCGTAGGGCAGGCACACGAACCGCTGAAATACAACGTGCAGCGAGCAGTCCTCCGGGACGATAAAGTCCCGGTAGCGCAGCGCATACGCCGTCAGATACGGGCAGTGGCAGTGCACGACGGCGTTCACATCCGGCCTCGCCCGGTAGACGGCCTCGTGCAGCAGATACTCGCTCGACCGCTTCCCGCGCCCGCCGATCTGCGCGCCGCTTTCGTCCATGACGCTGATATCCTCCCTCTGAAGCAGCAGCTTCATCCGGCCGGACGGTGTGATATACGTCAATCCGGTTTCCCGGTCTATGATGGAGGCGTTGCCCTCCAGCGCGGTCACGAGGCGCTTCTGCTCCAGAATGTTTGCGAAAAATGCAAGCTGCTGTGCGTAATCCATTGCAGTGTCTCCTAAAATCAAAAAATGCATATGCATATTTTATTGTCTTTGCTGCCCGAAGTCAACGGGCGGCCCGATCAAACAGGAGGTATTTGAACCATGCTGAAAAACATCCCGCCCATCCTTTCCCCGGAGCTTCTGAAGGTATTGGCCGAAATGGGCCACGGCGACCGCATCTGCATCGGCGACGGCAATTTCCCCGGCGCATCCATGGCCAAGCCCAACAATTGCGTCTTCCTCCGTGCCGACGGCCATGGCGTGCCCGAGCTGCTCGACGCGATCTTGCAGGTCATCCCGCTTGACGAGTATGTCGAGCACCCTGTCATGATCATGCAGGTCGCCGAGAAGGACAAGGGTATGGAGATCCCCATCTGGGACGAATATAAAAAGATCGTCGCCAAATACGACGCGCGCGGCGAAGCCGCCTTCGGCAGCTACGAGCGCTTCGAATTCTACGACGAGGCCCGCAAGACCTACTGCATCCTCCAGTCCGGCGAAACTGCCATCTACGCCAACGTGATTTTGCAGAAGGGCGTTATTAAATAAGCAACCTGCGCAAAGCAGCCTCGGCCATGCGGCCGGGGCTGCTTTTGTGCCTGCGTATTATTTCTTTCCCGCGTTGGCCTGTTCCAGCTTGTGCTGGCGGCGGTTGCGGACGGCTTCGTCCATCGGATGGATCTCGCCTGCGGCCTGCAGGGCCATTTTGGTCAGCAGCGGGCCGACCAGCTCGTAGATCAGAATGGCAAACAGCGTAATGTTGCGGATCAGATCACCCTCTGCGCCGAGCTGGCGCGCCGTCACGCACATGCCGAGCGCGACGCCAGCCTGCGGCAGCAGCGTGATGCCGAGATACTTGCAGATCTGCGGCTCACATTTCATGAGCTTTGCGGAGTAATGCGCGCCGAGATACTTGCCAAGCGAGCGCGTCAGAATATACACAACGCCGATGAGAACGATCATACCGTCCTTGAACACGCCCAGATCCAGCCCCGCGCCGGAGATGACGAAGAACGCCGCAAACAGCGGGCTTGTCCACCGGTCGGATTTTTCCATGATCTCACCCGACAGCGGGCAGAGGTTACAGAACAGCGTGCCCAGCATCATGCACGTCAGCAGCGACGAGAAACCGATGGTCACAGGGCCGATCTTGAATTCCGCCATGGCCAGCGCCGAGGTCAGGAAAACAAAAGCGATGGTCATGTTCAGCCGGTTGGTGTTGGAGTTGAACAGCTTTTCCAGCTGCGTGAGCACCCAGCCGCCAAGTGCGCCGAGCGCCAGCGAGCACACGATCTCGATCAGCGGATCGACGACGATGGAGATCACATCGAACGAGCCGGTGTTGAGCGCCTTTGCGATGCCGAACGACACCGCAAACACGATCAGGCCGACCGCATCGTCCAGCGCGACGATGGGCAGCAGCAGATCGACCAGCGGGCCCTTTGCCTTGTACTGCCGCACGACCATGAGCGTTGCGGCAGGGGCCGTTGCCGTGGCGATGGCGCCGAGCGTGATGGCCTGCGCGATGGACAGCCTGCCGTTTGTAAGCAGTGCGATCACGATCAGCGCGATATCGACCAGGAACGTCGCGGCCAGCGCCTGTAAAACGCCGATGACGAACGCCTGCTTGCCTGTGTGCTTCAGTTCGGACACGCGGAACTCGCTGCCGATGGAGAATGCGATGAAGCCCAGCGCGACCTCGGAGATCAGCGACAGACTGTCTACGGATTCCTGCGTCGGGAAGCCAAGGCCCTCAATGCCGAGCAGACCCAGGCAGTACGGCCCGATCAGAACACCCGCAACCAGATACGCCGTCACAGACGGCAGCTTCAGCGGCTTTGCAACGCGGGTCATCAGCAGACCCGCAAGAACCGCAACAGATAATGATAACAGCGTGCGCATTTCAAATTCCTTCATTTCTACTTTTTTGCACACATCATTATACACGCTTCCAAGCAAAATGCAAGAAGAACTTGTGAAAAATGAATGAAATTCAAACGGTATTTTATTCAATCTGCCAGTATTTCCGGCGAAGCGGATTTTTGCTGGACAAACGCCCTGCGCGTCTGCTATGCTGAGGCGTATGGAGGCGAGAGACATGGAAGATCAGATCACAGTAAACGGCAGAGTGCTTTCCATCCGGCGGCTGCTCGGCAAGGGAAAGGGCGGCTATTCCTATCTGGCCGCGGACGAGCGCGGCGAATACGTCGTCAAGCAGATCCACCACGAGCCATGCGAGTATTATCAGTTCGGGGACAAGCTTGCCGCCGAGCAGCGTGATTATGAGCGGCTCCTGTCCGCCGGGATCCCCATGCCGCGCCTGCTGGACGTCGACACGGAAAACGAGCGCATTCTCAAGGAATACATCCCCGGCCCCACGGCAGCGGAGCTGATCGCGGAAAACCGGCTCCCCGGCTTCTGCCTCCGGCAGCTGAAGGCCATGTGCGCCCGCCTGTATCCCGTTCATCTGAATATCGATTATTATCCGACCAATTTCGTCCTGTCCGTCGACCGGCTTTATTACGTCGATTACGAATGCAACGACTACAGCCCCAAATGGGACTTCGAGCACTGGGGTGCGCAGTATTGGACGGGACAAGAATAAACGGCTGCGGCGGACGGGGAACCGTAAACCACAAGTCTGATTTTCCGATTTGTCTGGCAGTTTCAGCAATTCGGCACTGCTCCCCGACCCTCATCCGGCCCTTCGGGCCACCTTCCCCGGCGGGGAAGGCTTTGGGACGCCGCAGTCCGTCCGCGCATCATCCAAGCTTTTTATCCGACACCAAAGCAGGAGTTGAGTTTATGATCCTGAAGCAATGGCATTCCTTCTGTCTCTGCGCGGAGGACAACACGCTTTTTCCGCAGGACGCGCGGCCGTGCGGCGCTGCGTTTGCGCCGCTGGTGTTTCTCGTGCGGCGCGTTCCGCTGTGCTCGCGCGGATTATTTTATATCCATGATCTGGCCGAGCTTTCCGAGCCTGAGACTGTCCGCTGCCTGACGCCGTGCAGTCCGGCCTCCGGTGAGCTGGCCGGTTTTGTACGCGCACATGGGGCGGGCGTTCTGAACGTCTGCTTCCAAAATGCATTTGCCGTTCTGGAGGCGTGGCAGCGGCCGAAGCGAACCGGTCTTGTCCTCACGCTCGTCGGCCTTGGCGACGTGGGCGGCACGGCGCTGCTGGCGCTGAAGCTGCTGGGACATGAGTTTTCCAGGATCCAGATCTTTGACCCCAACAAGGCCCAATGCGCCCGGTATGAGCTGGAGCTGAACCAAGTGCTTTCGCCGGACGGCCAGCCGCTGCCGGAGATCGTGATCTGTGAGGAAAAGGACCTGTTTGCCTGCGACCTGTTTGCGTTTACGGCTTCGCGCGGCGTGCCGGGACTGGATACGGCGGTGAAGGACGTGCGTATGGCGCAGTACGAGGCCAACCGCGCCATGGTGGGCGCGTATGCCCGCATGGCGCGCAGCACCGGCTTCACCGGCCTGTTCTGCCAGATCTCCGACCCGGTCGACCACCTGTCGCGCTCTGTTTTTCTGCAAAGCAATCAGAACGGGGCAGGGGAGTATGATTTTTCCGGCCTGCTCCCCGAGCAGATTCAGGGCTTCGGCCTCGGCGTGATGGCCGCGCGCTGCGCGTATTACGCGCGGCAACTGGGATTAAATGAAGAGAAGCTGCGCGTCTACGGCCCGCACGGGCAGGGACTCGTCTGCGCGAACAGCTGCGGCCCGGACTATGACGCGGCCCTCTCCGCAAGGCTGACCGAACAGACCCGCACGGCGAATCTGCGCGTGCGGGAGCTTGGCTTCAAGCCGTATCTGGCCCCCGCACTGTCCTCAGCCGCAGTGAGTATTCTGCGGCTCGTGCGCGGGCAGGAGCACTTCGGTGCGGTGCCGCTCGGCGGCGCGTATTTCGGCTGCCGCAGCCGCATGACGCCGTTCGGCGTCAGCCTCATCCGGGAGAAGATCGCCCCCGCGCTTCTGGAAGAATTACAAACGACGCATACCGCATTGGAGGCGTTCGAATACTGACATGGAACAGGAACTGACGTTGGTGCGCATCGGCCATAGTGCGCGGCTGGAGCGCCTGCTGCCGCAGGCGCTGTCCGGGCTCCGCGTGAAGGAGCTTCCGCCGGAGAGAATCGAACAGGCGGCGGGCTGCCGCCTGCTTTTTGCCGCCGCGCTGGATGAATACGGCCCGGATGAGACGGTTTGCCGCCTGCTGCGGACGCTTCGGAAGCATCCGGACTGTCTGTCCGGCAGCTATGGCGGCGTGATCGTCGACGGGGCAGGGGAGCTTTATACGAAGCAGACCGCGCGGGAGCTGGTTCTTGCGGCAAATCAGGCAGGCTGCGCGTTTCCCGGCAAGCCGCTCGTCGAGGGGACGGGCTCTCTTTACAACCAGCATATTCAGGCGGGGATCCTGCATCTGAGCTGGGAGCAGACCTATGCGCACCAGCTGCGCCAGCTGGCACAGCGGCTTCTGGAGTTTGAGCCGCCGTGCTTTGCCCGGCCAAAGCTTCTCATGCTCCACGCGTCGGATAACAAGCGCTCCAATACGGTCTGGCTCGGCGAACAGGTGCTTGCGCGTCTGCCGGATGCATTTGAAATAAAGACCATTTCCCTGCAGAACGGCTCCATCCACGACTGCCGGGGCTGTTCGTATGAAGCCTGCCTGCACTTTGCCGCGCAGAGCCGCTGCTTCTACGGCGGAAGCATCTCCGACGAGGTTCTGCCCGCCATCAGCGCCTGCGACGCGATGCTCTTCCTGTGCCCGAATTATAACGACGCGGTCAGCGCCAATATCATGGCGCTGTTCAACCGCCTGACCAATCTGCTCGTCAAGCAGGATCTGTATCAGAAATATCTGTACGGCATTGTCGTTTCCGGCTATTCCGGCAGCGATATCGTCGCGCGGCAGCTGCTGGGCGCAATGTGCCTGAACAAGACGGCCATCCTGCCGCCGGACTTCTGCCTCATGCAGACGGCGCACGACCCCGGCTCCGTCCGGACTGCGGACGGGATCGACGCACGGATCACGGAATTTGCCGCACGTATTGCGAAAATTCAAACTGTACAAAAATGAAAATCCGGCGGGCATATAGTTTGTCAAACCTGCACGCTTGACGAATCGGGATGCCGGGTGTAGAATTGTTCCATCATTTAAAGCTTCACTCAATAAAAGAATATTGCCAAATGCAATGAGGAAGAAAAGTAACGCGGGACATGGCCGCAGAGAGCCGGGGATGCTGGGATCCCGGCGCCAGCGCCTTCGTGAACGAACACTTCTTAGCAGCGACCTGAACCGGAACACCGCAGTAGGGAAGACGCGCAGCGCGGCGTTAAAGCGCAGGGGCTTGTCAGAGTCCCGGAAAAGAGACTGGGTATTCCAGTAAGTTAGGTGGCACCGCGGATCGGCAGCAATTCGTCCTAAAATTTATTTTAGGCAATGCTGCGCAAATGATTCGGAGGTGCTTTTTATGTGCGCAATTTTTGGTTTTACGTCCCCCAGTCTCAAAAAGGAACAGATTCTCCCGTATTTTGAAAAAACAAAATCCCGCGGCCCGGACGACACCCGGCTCGAGCCCGCAGGCAGCGGCATGCTGGGCTTCCACAGGCTGGCCATCATGGGCCTGCACCCGGAGGGAATGCAGCCGTTCCATCGCGGCGGCGATATGGCCGTGTGCAACGGCGAGCTGTACGGCTTCCGCCCGGTCAAAAAGGCGCTCGAAGCCAAGGGCTATGTCTTCGCGTCCGATTCCGACTGCGAAATTATCCTTCCCCTGTGGCAGGAATACGGTACCGAGATGTTTGCCGGGCTTGACGCGGAGTTCGCCATGATCATCTATGATTCGGCTTCCGATTCCCTTGTCGCCGCGCGTGATCCCATCGGCATCCGTCCGCTGTTCTACGGCTATCTTGCCGACGGCTCGATCATCTTCGCCAGCGAAGCGAAAAATCTTGTCGGCCTCTGCGCGCACGTCTTCCCGTTCCCGCCGGGACATTATTATAAGGACGGCAAATTCGTCCGCTACGCTGATCTGACCACCGTTACACGTTATTCGGATGACGATCTCGATACCGTCACCAAAAAGATCCGTGAAAAGCTGATCTCCGCCGTGGAAAAACGGCTCGACGCGGACGCGCCGCTCGGCCTTCTGCTCTCCGGCGGCCTCGATTCCAGCCTCGTCTGCGCGATCTCGGCCAAGCTCCTCGGCAAGAAGATCCGCACATTCGCCATCGGCATGGACCTGGATCCCATCGACCTCAAATATGCGAAGGAAACCGCTGATTTCATCGGCGCGGAGCACACCGAGGTCACCATGACGCGTCAGCAGGTGCTGGACTCCCTCGAAACGGTCATCGCTCTGCTCGGAACCTATGACATCACGACCATCCGCGCCAGCATGGGGATGTACCTGTGCTGCAAGGCTATCCACGAGCAGACGGACGTGCGCGTCCTCATGACCGGCGAAATTTCCGACGAGCTGTTCGGCTATAAATACACCGATTTTGCCCCCAGCGCCGAGGCCTTCCAGCAGGAGGCAAAAAAGCGCGTGGACGAGCTTTATATGTACGATGTCCTGCGCGCCGACCGCTGCATTTCCGTCAACTCGCTCGAAGCCAGAGTCCCGTTCGGCGATCTGGATTTTGTAAAATACGTCATGTCCATCCGTCCGGAGCTGAAGCTGAACACGTATGACATGGGCAAATACCTCCTGCGTAAGGCGTTCGCGGACGATCATATCCTGCCGGACGATATCCTCTGGCGGCAGAAGGCGGCCTTCTCCGACGCCGTGGGCCACTCCATGGTCGACGATCTGAAGGCATATGCCGAAAGCCTCTATTCCGATGAAGCGTTTGGAAGAGGCTGCGAAAAATACACGTTTGCAAAGCCGTTTACAAAGGAAAGCCTTCTGTACCGCGATATTTTTGAGAAATACTATCCCAGTCAGGCGGACATGGTCAAGGACTTCTGGATGCCGAACAAAGCGTGGAAGGGCTGCGATGTAAAAGACCCCTCCGCCCGTGTCCTGTCCAACTACGGCGCAAGCGGCAAATAAGCGTCTGCCTGCCGGCAGCCCGAAAAAAACGCCTCCGCTTTTCAGCGGAGGCGTTTTTCACGATCGGGTCTGTAAGCCGGGTTCTGTAATCGACAGTCATCTATCTAGGCGCACCGTTGCCGGTGCGCTCCAGCCACCTTCTCGGAAGCAGCCGGGCAGGCCTTGCTTCCTCTGCGGTGTTGCTCCGGATAGAGTTTACAGCAATGGACGCTTTCACACGCCATTGGGTGCGCTCTTACCGCACCTTTCCACCCTTGCCTCGTCGGTGCAAACTTCATATCCCTCGCCCCGCCGCAAGCGGCAGGTCTCGGTCATTCCGTTGCGCCTCCTCCCCCCACAAAACGTTCGTTTTGCGGGGCCCCCATTTCTGGGCCTCCGGCGGTTTATTTCTGTTGCACTTTTCCTCAGATCGCTCTGGGCGGGCGTTACCCGTTATCCTTGCCCTGCGGAGCCCGGACTTTCCTCATGCGCGGCCTTTCGGCGCTGCGCCCGCGACTGTCCGACCCGGTCGCGGAAGTATTGTACTTTATTTGCAGGAAAAAGTCAAATGGATTGCAATTTCTTTCCCGCGCGGATATAATACAGGCAGGAAATTTTAAAAGAGGCTTTTGGATATGAATCATCTTGTCGACCAGTATTTTGATTCCCTGATTGATAAAAAAATCGCCGTGCTCGGCATCGGCGTGAGCAACCGGCCGCTCATCCGGATGCTCCTTGCGCACGGACTGCACGTGCTGGCCTGCGACAAAACGCCGCGGGAAAGGCTCGACGCGGAGGTTCTGGAACTGGAGCGGGCGGGCACCGTGCTCCATGTCGGAGAGCATTATCTTGACGATGTGCAGGCTGATATCGTCTTCCGCACGCCCGGTATGCACCCGGATATCCCGGCGCTGCGCCGGCTGCGCGAAAAGGGCGCGGAGCTTACCAGTGAAATGGAAGCGTTCTTCGAGGTCTGCCCCTGCCGCATCATCGCCGTGACCGGCTCCGACGGCAAAACGACCACCACGACCCTGATCGCAAAAATTCTGGAGCACGCAGGCCACCGCGTCTGGGTCGGCGGCAACATCGGCGCGCCCCTTCTGCCGCAGGCGGCGGACATGACGCCGGCGGACATTGCCGTGGTCGAGCTCAGCTCCTTCCAGCTCATGACGATGGAGCGCTCTGCCGACATTGCCGTCGTGACGAACGTGGCCCCGAACCATCTGGACGTGCACAAGGATATGGCCGAGTATGTGCAGGCCAAGAAAAACGTCTTCGAGTATCAGAACGAAACCGGCAAGGTCGTCCTGAACTATGATAACGATATCACGCGCGGCTTCGCCGCCGACGCGAAGGGAACCGTGGAGTTCTTCTCCCGGCTGGCAAGGCCGGAAAACGGCGTGTATCTGGAAGACGGCGTGATCTGCCGGAACGGAAAAAAGATCATGGCCGCCGCCGACATCCGCATTCCGGGCGTCCACAACATCGAAAACTATATGGCCGCCGCCTGTGCCGTCGAAGGACTTGCGGAGGACGAGGATATTGACGCGGTCGCGCGCACATTCGCGGGTGTGGAGCACCGCATTGAGTTCGTTCGCGAGCTGGACGGCGTGAAATATTATAATGACTCCATCGCGTCCAGCCCGTCGCGCACGATCGCGGGCCTGCATTCGTTCCGCCAGAAGCTGGTTCTCATCGCGGGCGGCTATGACAAGAAGATCCCATTCGACGCGCTGGGGCCGGAGATCTGCGCGCACGTGCGCCTGCTGATCCTCTGCGGCGCAACGGCGGAGAAGATCGAAGCGGCGGTCAAGTCTGCGCCGGACTACCGGCCCGGACAGCCGGAGATCCTGCACGCGCAGACGCTCGAAGAAGCGGTGCGGCTGGCAAAGCGGCACACTGTCCCCGGTGATATCGTGACGCTGTCCCCGGCCTGCGCCGCGTTCGACCAGTTCAAAAACTTTATGGTGCGCGGCGAGACCTATAAAACGCTCGTGCAGGAGCTGTAAACAGGAGAAACGGATATGAAGCTCAGTGAAGGGCTCCGGAAGGGGCTTGCGATCAAGGAAAAAATCGGGCGGCCCTACTGCGCCGCCGTGATCGTCGCCGCAGGCACATCCTCGCGCATGGGCGGCACAAATAAAATCCTGACGGTACTGGAAAACCTGCCGGTCATCTGCCGAACGGTCGACGTGTTTGACAAATGCGCCATGATCGACGAGATCATCGTCGTCACGCAGCAGGAGCTGCTGGAAAAGGTCAGCCGTTATCTTAAGGCGTATGACAAAATGCGCATGGTCGTCGCGGGCGGCGAAACGCGGACGGATTCCGTCATGGCGGGCCTTGCCGCCGTGTCCGACCGGGCGCAGCTCGTCGCCGTCCACGACGGCGCACGCCCGCTTGTGACCGACGAAGTGATTTGCCGCGCTGTTTCCAAGGCAAAGAAGTTCGCCGCCGCGGCGCCTGCCGTGCGCGTCAAGGACACCATCAAAGTCTCGACCGGCGGTGCGGTCGATGAAACGCCAGACCGCAGTACGCTCTACGCCGTCCAGACCCCGCAGGTCTTCGACCGCGATCTGCTTGCCGCAGCCCTGCAGAACGCGAAAGAGCAGGGCATCGCGCTCACGGACGACTGCAGCGCCGTTGAGGCGCTCGGTATGCCCGTGCAGCTGACCGACGGCGATGAAGAGAACCTGAAGATCACAACGCCGCTCGATCTGGAGCTGGCCGCGCTGATCCTGCGCCGGAGGGCAAACGCATGAGGATCGGCCACGGCTACGACGTTCACCGGCTGGTTTCCGGCCGGGCGCTGATTTTGGGCGGGGTGACGATCCCGTATGAAAAGGGGCTGGACGGCCATTCCGACGCGGATGTGCTCGTCCATGCCGTCATGGACGCGCTGCTCGGTGCGGCGGCCATGGGCGACATCGGCAAGCTCTTCCCGGACAACGACGACCGCTATCTCGGCGCGGACAGCATGGAGCTGCTGCGCGAGGTCAGCCGCAGGCTTGAAGGGGCCGGATACCGCCTCGGCAACCTCGATGCGACCATCATCGCCCAGCGGCCAAAGCTCGCGCCGCATATCGAGCAGATGCGCCGGAATATCGCGGGCGCACTGCATACCGGTCTTGGGAACATCAGCGTCAAGGCAACGACGGAGGAGCGCCTCGGCTTCACCGGCTCCGGCGAGGGGATCGCCGCCCATGCCGTCTGTCTGATCGAATAGTCAACGGGGCTGCAGCGTGTTTCATTTCGCTGCAGCCCCGTTTTTCTGGCCGTCAGAATGCTGACCGCAGCAGCCGGGTCGCGTGCTGCGCCTGCCGCCGCCAATAATCTGACTGTTTTCTCCATGCTTCTCGACTCCTTTTGCGCCATAACAAAAACGCAGAGCGAACCCGCGTTTCATCGGGCTTCGCTCTGCGTCTTTGCGTCTGGCATATCAATTTTAAATATGTATTTCAGGTTATACCAGTAAATCGCCGATTTGTCAATCGCCTCCTGCCGCCGGGCATTCTTACCGCATCACCCGTGACGGTAGATTTTCTTGTCCAGCGCGAAAATGCGGTTGGAGAAGCTTCCGACGGGCAGATCCTGCAGCGCCTCGGCGTAGATCTCCATGCGGCTGTCGATGAGGTCAATCTCGGAGAGCAGCTCTGCCTCGGCGCACATCGGGCGCACAGCCGCGCCGAACTCCGGTTCGCCATGGTGCGAGAGGATCATGTGCTGCAAAAGCAGGCTCTTTTCCTCGGAAATGCCAAGCTCCTGCGCGCACTGCTGCACCTCCTGCGCGCCCATCACCAGATGGCCGATCAGCTGGCCGGGCAGCGAGTAATCCGTGACCAGCCCAAGGCCGGAAAACGTAAATTCCTTTTCCTTTGCAAAATCATGCAGCAGCGTTCCCGTCAGCAGCAGGCTCCGGTCGATGATCTCCCCGTAAAGCCCGGCCAGAAAATCCGCCAGCCGCAGCATATTGGACGTGTGCATGAGAAGCCCGGACAGAAAGCTGTGGTGGACGCTCTTGGCCGCCGGGATGGAACGGAACGCGTCCAGATGCCGCGCAAGCATCGTGCGGGCGACGGACTGATACTCCCTGTCCTCCATGGAGTCGATCATGCGCTCAATTTCCGCGACACGCGCGTCCGCGTCGATGGGCGCGGTCGGCACAAGGGCGGAAAGATCATACTGGTCGTTCCCATCCGCCATGCGGATGCGGCCCGCCGTCAGCTGCGGCGCACCCTTGAACTCCGACACCTGCCCACGGATCTTGACGACGCGGCCGATATCGTCCGGCCGCGCGCCGATGGGGCCGGAATAGTCCCAGACCTTCAGATCGATCACGCCGGAGCGGTCGGCCAGAACGCCGGACAAAAACGGCTTTCCCGCCGCCGTCGTCTTCAAAAACGCGTCCTTCAGAACATAAAAGCCCTCTACATCGTCGCCGGTATGCAGCTCGGCGATCAGCTTGTTGTATTCCATGCTTCGTTTCCTCACTGTCTTTCAGATAAAATCTATTATATCAGTCTTTTCCCGTATCTGCAATCATACAAATGAAAAACCACTGTCTGTGAACAATTCGTGAAATCCGCAAAGGCGGCGGCGGACAGGTTGTTTTTTGCCGTTTTTTGTGATATACTGAGGCAAAATCGGAAATCAGGAGGAACAACAGGTGTCTGATTTTTCAAAGTTCCGCACGGCGGTCAGCGGCTTTAACCGCACCGACGTTGTCAATTATATCGAATCGACATCCATTGAGCACCAGAAGGCCCTGCGCAAGCTGACTGATGAGCGCGATAAGCTTGCCGCTGAAAATGCGCGCCTTCAGGTCGAACTGGCAGGTCTGCAGAAGCGTCTGGAGCAGGCGCAGGCAGACAACGACGCGCTTTCCGAGCAGGTAAACACGCTTGCGCAGGAGGGAGCCGAGCTGGCTGAGCAGCTGAAAAAATCCGAAGAGGCCCGGCAGGAGCTTCTGATCCGCCCCGCCCCGCAGCCGGAGGAACCGGCAGAGCCTGCGCCGCAGCCGGAAGAGCCGGAAAAATCAGAAGAACCGGAGGCGGCGCAGGAGCCGTCGCTCACCGAAAAGGAGCTGACCGCCTACCGCCGTGCCGAGCAGACCGAGCGCAATGCCGCCGTGCGCGCCCGGCGCATCTACGCGCAGCTGTCCAACCTCTGCGAGGATGCGCGCACCCGCTACATGGATTCTGGCGAGGAGATCGCCGCGCTGGCTGCCGACCTGTCTACCGGCCTTTCCCGCCTGCAGGACGCGTTCGCCGAGGTACAGGTGATCTTCGACGACGCCCAGAACGCCTTCGACGATATGCAGCTGCCGGAAACGGCCGCGGAGGAAACAGCAGAATAACGGCTCCCCTGACTGAGGGGTTGCAGCAGGCAGGGGCGAAAAGCATAGACCGATGCACCCCCGTGTGCACCACCAAATTTCATTGTAGGGGCCGATGCCTGCATCGGCCCGCGCAGATTGCACCGGTTTTACGGGAATTCTCGGCGAATTCGTTATATTTTTTGGGCCGACAGAGTCGTCGGCCCCTACAACGCCCCCGCTCTCTCCTGTAGGGGCGGACGACTCTGTCCGCCCGCAGAATGTACCGGTTTTACGGAAATCTGCGGAAAATTCGCAACTTCCCAGCGGGCCGATGTGGGCATCGGCCCCTACAGGACTGCGGCGAACCCATACTGTCCCATAAATCCGCAAGCTCTTTTCACACTCTGTCTCTTCCCGCCCACGGGAAGATTTTTTTCACCTGGAGGTATCTATGAAACTGGTATCCTGGAATGTCAACGGCCTGCGGGCGTGTCTCGGCAAGGGCTTTCTTGACTACTGTGCGCAGGAAAATGCCGATGTGATCTGCCTGCAGGAGACGAAGCTCCAGCCGGAGCAGGCCGTCTTCGAGCTGGACGGCTATCACCGCTATTTTTATTCCGCCGAGAAAAAGGGCTATTCCGGCACGGCGATTCTGACGAAACAGGCCCCGCTTTCCGTCCAATATGGGCTGGGCCTTGACGCGCACGACCACGAAGGTCGGCTCATCACGGCGGAGTACCCGGAATTCTATCTCGTCTGCTGCTATACGCCCAATTCGCAGGACGGCCTCAAGCGCCTTCCATACCGCATGGAGTGGGAAGACGCGCTGCGCGCGTATCTGCTGCGGCTGGACGCGGAAAAGCCGGTCGTTTACTGCGGCGATCTGAACGTCGCGCATGAGGAGATCGACATCAAAAACCCAAAGGCGAACCGGCAGAACGCGGGCTTTTCTGATGAGGAGCGCGCGAAAATGACCGAGCTTCTCTCCTCCGGCTTTGCCGATACGTTCCGCCGCCTGCACCCGAACCTGGCGGGCGTATACTCGTGGTGGAGCTACCGCTTCCACGCGAGGGAAAACAACGCAGGCTGGCGCATCGACTATTTTATCGTCTCCGAGCGCCTGCTGCCGCGTGTTTTGTCATCGGAGATCCGCACGGACGTGTTCGGCAGCGACCACTGCCCGGTCGTGCTGGAGCTTACCGTATGACGCCGGAGGAATTTACCGCCCGCTATATGCCGCAGTTCAGCGAACAGCAGAAGGCCGCCGTCCGCGAGACGGAGGGGCCGGTCCTGTTGCTGGCCGTGCCCGGAAGCGGGAAAACGACGGTGCTGGTGACGCGGCTGGGGTATATGGCGCTGTGCCGCGGCATCGACCCGGCGCATATTCTGGCCGTGACCTACACCGTCGCCGCCACGCGGGAGCTTCGCGCGCGCTTTACCGCGCGCTTCCCGGAGCTTGCCGGGCAGACGCCGGAGTTCCGCACGATCAACGGCCTGTCTTCCAAGATCATCGAGGCCTGCGGACGGCAGCGCGGCCCGGCGTTTGCGCTGCAGGAAAACGCCGGCGAGCTTGCCGCGCTGGTCGGGCGCATCTATCAGGCGCTGAACGGGGACTATCCAACCGACAGCACCATCCGCGAGGTGCGCACGGCGATCACCTATTGTAAAAATATGATGCTGGGCGCGGACGAGATCGCTGCGCAGGACTTCAGCCTGCCGCGCTTTTCGGAGCTTTACACGCACTACTGCGCTGCGCTGCGCGAGGCGCGGCAGATGGATTACGACGACCAGATGGCCTACGCGCTGGCGATCCTCAGAAAGCAGCCTGAAATTCTGGCGGAGTTTCAGGCGCGCTACCCCTATCTCTGCGTCGACGAATCGCAGGACACGTCCCGCGTGCAGCACGCGATCATTGAGCTGCTGGCAAAGAAAACCGGGAACCTCTTCATGGTCGGCGACGAGGATCAGAGCATCTACGGCTTCCGCGCGGCCTATCCGGAGGCGCTGCTGCGCTTTTCTTCGGTCTGGCCGGGCGCAAAGACGCTGCTGCTGGAGGACAATTACCGCTCCACGCCGGAAATTCTGCGGCTGGCGGGCGCATTCATCGAGGGGAACCGGGATCGTTACCCCAAAACCATCCGCGCGACAAGGGCGAAGGGCTGCCGGGTGCGCCTTGCGCACGCAGCCTCCCGGCAGGCGCAGTACCGCTATCTGCTGGCGCTGGCAGGGGAGCGGCGCGCGCCGTTTGCCGTCCTGTACCGAAACAACGACAGCGCCCTTCCGCTCATCGACGCGCTGGAGCGCGCCGGGCTTCCGTACCGCTGCCGCAGCTTTGACGACACGTTCTTTACCCACCGCATCGTCTGCGACGTGCAGGACATCCTGCGCTTCTCCGCAGCGCCGGACGACGCGGAGCGCTTTCTGCGCATTTACTATAAATTCGGCGCTCTCATTTCCAAGGAGGCGGCGCAGGCTGCCTGCGTGCAGAGCACGCGCACGCAAGCGCCCATTCTGGACTGTCTGCTTGCGCAGGCCAGGCTTTCGGACGAGGGCCGCGAACGCGTCCGGCGCGTAAAGGCGGGCCTTGAGCAGCTGCAAACGCTGCCCGGAGAAGTGCTGATGCGCACGATCTGGGGCACGCTGGGCTACGGCGGCTTTGTGACCGAACGGCGGCTCGATCCCGGAAAATATTTCATCCTGCAGATGCTTGCCGCGCGGGAGCCGTCGGCGGAGGCGTTTCTTGCCCGGATGGACACGCTGCGGCAGACCATCCGCACGCATGAGGACGCACCGGACGCGCTGCTGACGCTTTCGACGATCCATTCGAGCAAGGGGCTGGAATACGAGCGGGTGTATCTGCTGGACGTCCACGACGGCGTGCTTCCGTCCCGGCCGGACGCGGCAGACGGAACGGAGGATGAGCGCCGGGTATATGAGGAGGACCGCAGACTCTTTTACGTGGCAATGACGCGTGCGAAGGATGAGCTGACGCTGTTTGAATACCCGGATGCGCCGTCCGCGTTCATCCGCGAGGCGCGGGGATATCTGCCCGTTCCGGTGTGCGCGAAGGACGATTTTGCCGCCATCGTGCCGGAAAACGCCTGCGGCCTGCGCTACCGCCACGAAACGCGCGGCGAGGGGAGCATTCTGGCACAGTGCGAGGACGAGCTGCTCGTTGCCTTTCCGGACGGCGACAGCCTTATGCAGGCGGGCCGGATGCTGCTCGAACGGAGCCGCGCGGAGGTCTTCCAGCTGCCAGACGCACCTGCAGCAGCGCAGCTGCCGGACGCGCAGGCATTCATGCCGGGAAGCGTCATCCGGCATAAAAAATACGGCATGGGCCGCATCGTATCCATAGACGGCCCGTTCGCCGATATCCGCTTCGAAGGCGAAACAGCAGCGCGCCGCTTCCATCTGGCGCAGTCGCTGCGCAGCGGCTTCCTGTTTTCTGCGGGCTGAAACATCTTCCGTTGCCGCGCGGGGCTTCATAGAAAAAACGGGCGCGCCAGTTGGCGCGCCCGTAGTGGTATTGGGGAATTACAGCTTGGAATAGGCGACAGCGATCTTGCTTGCTGCGTGCGCATTGTTGTAGGCCAGCTCCAGATTGGCGGCGAAGGACTTGCCCTCGGTCATGTCCTTGATGTGCGCCAGCAGGTACGGCGTGATGGCCTTGCCGTGGATGTGCTCGGCGTTTGCCTGTGCAACAGCCTTGTCGATGATGCCGTTCATGTAGTTCGGATCCATCGCGTACTGCTCCGGGATCGGGTTGCCGACGACGGCACCGCCCTTGAGGCCGATGTCCCACTTGGCCTTCATAATCTTTGCGACCGTTTCCTCATCCTTGCAGTTGTAGTCGAGCTTGAAGCCGGAGGTGCGGCAATAGAACGCGGGCAGCTCGTCCGTGCGCAGACCCAGAACGGGAACGCCCTGCGTCTCGAGATATTCCAGCGTCAGGCCGAGATCAAGAATGCTCTTTGCACCCGCGCAGACGACGCAGACGGGGGTGTTGGCCAGTTCCTGCAGGTCGGCGGAAATGTCCATGGTCTTTTCCGCGCCGCGGTGCACGCCGCCGATGCCGCCGGTGGCGAAGAAACGGATGCCTGCCATGGAGGCGATGATCATGGTGGTCGCAACAGTGGTCGCGCCGGTCATGCCGGTTGCCAGATACACAGCCACATCGCGGCGGCTGACCTTGCCGACACCCTCAGCCTTGCACATAACGAGCAGCTCTTCAGCGTTCAGACCGACCTTCAGCTTGCCGCCCATGATCGCGGTCGTCGCGGGGACAGCGCCCTCTGCGCGGACGATCTCTTCGACCTTGTGCGCGAACTCCACGTTCTGCGGATAGGGCATACCGTGGCTCAGAATGGTGGATTCCAGTGCGACGACGGGCTTGCCCGCGTCGATGGCCTCCTGAATTTCAGGGGTAACAGACAGATAATCCTTCAGATTCATATGAATAACTCCTTTCAGATGGGTGTACAGGTTCAAATGCGGTGCGCCAGCAGGATTTCTTCGAGCAGCGCAGTGCTCATATTCGGATTGATGGTCCGCTCGTGCGACACAGCCGCAATCCCGGCGGCCATGGCATAATCCAGCGTCTTTTCCACGCCAAAGCCATGGAGTGTGGCGTACAGCATGGCGGCGGCAAACGAATCGCCCGCGCCGGAGGCATTGACCATTTTTGCCGGTCTTAATTTGCGGCGCAGGACCGTGCCGGTGTCGTCCATGTACAAACAGCCCTCCGCGCCGAGGCTGACGAACAGCCGCCGGAGGCCCTTGTTCAGAACGGCCTCGCCCGCGCGTTCCAGATCGCTGTCGGACTGAATTTCCATTCCGGCCAGAATTCCAAGCTCCATGCGGTTGGGCTTGGCGGTGTGGAAGCGGCCGATGAACGGTGCAACGACACGCGCATACGCGCACGAAACAGGGTCAACGCAGATGATCTGCCCCGGCGTGCAGAGGTCCAGCAGCTGCAGCAGCGTTTTTTCACCCATGCAGGGGTCGCAGGTGACAACATCCGCGCCCTGGATCAGCGCTTTTTTCGACGGCAGGTAATCCTCCGGCATATCCTGCTGGACAATGCGCATATCGGACATACCGACCAGCATATCGCCATCTGCGTCCAGAATGGACAAATACATGGAGGAGCTTGCGCCCCTTGCCGCATACAGATGGGACGCGTCGATCCCGGCGTCTTCACAGGAGCGGCGGATGAACGCGCCGAAGGTATCATCACCCACGCAGCTCAAAAGCTTGACATCCGCGCCCAGCCGGGCGAGGTTTTCACACACGTTGCGCGTCACGCCTCCGGCGGACAGGCTGATGTGGCCGGGATTGGAATCACGCAGATGGATGGGCGCAAGGGACGCGCCGTTGAGGTCTGCATTCGCAGCGCCGACGCCGACAATATACGGCTGTTTGTCCATGAAAAACGCCTCCTCTTTTCTGGTGAAACAGTATCATAGCGAATCGACCCGAAAAAGTCAAGAGAAAAAATATGTACGTTTTGTAAACCCTTTCGAGCATAGAAAAACCGGGCGCGCCGTGAGGCGCGCCCGAGGGGAAGCTTGATCAGCGGGTGAGGAAGAACATGAGGGCGAAGAGGATCGTGATGACCCAGGTGCCAGCATTGATCTCCTTGATCTTGCCGGTGAAGATCTTGATGAAGACATAGGAAATGAGGCCGAATGCGATGCCGTAGGAGATGTTGTAGGTCAGCGGCATGAACGCGACGGTCATGAAGCCGGGAACCGCAGCGGCGGGATCGTCCCAGTCGATGGAGCGGACATTCGCCATCATGAGAACGCCGACATAGATCAGAGCCGCAGCGCAGGCGTAGGTCGGGATGAGCTGTGCGACAGGCGCAAGGAACATCGCGATGAAGAACAGAGCAGCAGTCGCCATGGAGGCAAGACCGGTGCGGCCGCCCTCGGCAACGCCGGCAGAGGACTCGACGAACGTGGTGACGGTGGAGGTGCCGCAGACAGCGCCGCAGCAGGTGGCGATGGCGTCAGCCAGCATGGCCTTGTCCATGTTGGGGACGTTGCCGTCCTTGGTCAGCATATTACCGGCAGCGCAGGCGCCGTACAGCGTGCCAAGGGTATCGAACATATCGACCATGCAGAATGCAAGCATGGTGGTGAGGAACATAACGATGAAGTTGCTCATGCCGTGCTCGGCAATGTACGGGCTGAAGTTGAAGCCTTCGGTGAAGACCTTGCCGAACGCCTGTGCGCCGAACTCCTTGAATGCACTGAAGAAATCGGAGGTCAGGTTGGGAGCGACAGCGGTAGCATAGAAATCAGGAATCGTGATGAGGCCGATGACGTAGTAGAGAACTGCGCCGCCGAGCATGCCCCACAGAACAGCGCCCTTGACCTTCTTCTTGGACATTGCGCCGATGGCGAAGACCGCGATGATGGTCAGGAGCATCGGGAAGATGTTGGCCCATGTCGCGGAGCCGGAGAAGACGTTGAAGGAAGAGAGATTGACGAGCGTTGCGCCGTCGTCCACGACGATACCGGCGTTCTGCAGGCCGATGAACGCGATGAACAGGCCGATACCGGCGGAGATCGCGGTCTTGACAGCGGCCGGGATGGCGTCGAAGATCATCTTGCGCAGGCCGGTGACGGTCAGCAGGACGAAGACGATGCCGTCAACCAGAACGAGAACCAGCGCGTTTGCGTAGCTCAGGCCGAAGGTGAAGCAGACGGTGTAGACGAAGAATGCGTTCAGGCCCATGCCGGACGCCTGCGCCAGCGGCAGGTTGGACAGCAGACCGATGAGAACGGTGCCGATGACGGCGGAGATGGCGGTCGCGATGTAGATCGCGCCGTAGCTGACAGTGCCGAGGCTGGAGAACATACCGGCGTTGACCATCAGAATGTAGGCCATTGCCATGAAGGTCGTCACACCGGCCATGATCTCGGTGCGCACGGTCGAGCCGTGCTCCTTTACCTTAAAGAAATTGCTCATGTAGGGAAACCATCCTTTCTTTTTCTCGCGGGCGGGCAAAAGTTTTTTAGCCCGCCTGACTTTCTGACAGATTGATTATAGAGGAAAGCGCCTATAAATACAAGAGTCGACACCGACAAAAAAGTTCACGGAAAATTCACACTACTGCACAAAAAATGTGTCGTTTTCGCCAATGGCGAAAAAAACAGGACGGAAGAAGGAATTGACAAGCTGGCGTTTGGCCGGTATAATATTTTTTTGGGAACGACCCGACGCATGAAGGATATGAAGGAGAAGATTCTGCATGAAATATAGAATGAACATTGCCGGTCTTGACCGGGATCTGCCGCTGTGCAAGGTATCCGACGATCTGTATATCGGCGCGTTCGTCATGTTCGGCGACGCGGAGATCACCGTCGCCTGCGCGCGCGAGCTGCTGGCCAGAGCGCCGAAGGACTATGATTATCTGCTCACGGCTGAGGCCAAGAGCATCCCCCTCATCCACGAGATGGCCCGCCAGTCCGGCGCGAAGGAATATTTCGTCGCCCGCAAGGGCCTAAAGGTCTATATGCCCCGCCCGCTGCACGTGACGGTCCGCTCCATCACGACCCAGCACGATCAGGACCTGTACCTGTCCGGCGAAGAGGCCGACAAGATCCGCGGCAAGCGCGTGCTGATCGTCGACGACGTGATCTCTACCGGCGAATCGCTTCGTGCGATGGAGGAGCTGGTCGAAAAGGCAGGCGGCACGGTCGCGGGCCGCATGGCCGTCCTCGCCGAGGGCGACGCGCAGGCGCGCAAGGACATCATCTACCTCAACAAGCTCCCCGTCTTCAACGCCGACGGCACAGTCAAGGAATAAGTACATATCATATCGCAAAACCCTCTGCCGCTTAAATGCTGCGCAGAGGGTTTCGTCTGTTTTCAAAGGCTCTGCTGAAAGGGGAGGCCAAACCGTGCGGGGGCCTACTCAGCCTCTTCCGCCAGATCGATGCCGTTGAGCTCGACGCCCTCGTCGGCCTTGATGAGGATGTACCGGACGCCGCCGAGCGTGCGCGTCTCGATGAGATCGGGCCGCTCGGGGTTGACGGTGATGGACACATCCGGCGTCTTGACAACGCACTTTTTCACGTCGATCAGGTTCCGGGGGTTGAGCACCGCGCCGCCGCCGAAGGATTCGTCGAACTGCGCGCCGAACTGCATCCGCTTGTCCTCCGACACGCCGCAGCTCTCCAGCACGTCCTTCAGCTCGTCGCCGCTGACGACCAGCGGATCGTCGCTTTTTGCCTCCTGCCACGCGTCGATGCGGTCCTTGATCTCCTGCCGCACCTGCTGGACGACGGCAAGCGAGCATTCGTCGTCCAGCGCATTGCGCAGCACGCCGCTGAAGGTGTCGCGCTGCTCGTCTGCGGGCATCGGCGGCTGGACATGGAACAGCGCGTCGATGAGCGGCTGATTGTCCGCGCCGGAGGAATGCGTGTAGAACAGGCAGTTATACAGATTTGTCCGCCGTCCGTCAAAGGCGGGGAAGAGGAAGCCGGCCTCCGGCATACCGGCGGCCCAGCCTGCCGAGCGGTTGTGGAAGGTCTTTTCCTCAGCAATGTAGCTCAGAAGCTCCCTGCCCGGCTTGACGGGGCAAACGGCGCAGACAAAATAGGAGAAGACCTCGCTGCCGTCGTCGAGCTTCGCGCCGTCTTTCGCCTTGAACGGCACGTCGTAGCGCTCATGCGCCAGCAGGATCAGGAAGTTTTCTTCAAAGCTGACCGCGCCGATGATGGTCTGGAACAGCTTCTGCCGCGCCTCCTCGTCGTCCAGCGACGTCTCGCGCAGGCGCATGAGCAGCCGGTGCTCGTCGGAATCGGCGACCTGCTTTGTGGTGAACGAGAGGTCGAGCAGGTTCTTATCCGGCGTGCCGGACAGCGCGCGGCGGAAGATCGCCAGATATTTTTCCTTGTCCTCCTCCGTCATCAGGCCGAACGGCTCCCGGAACGTGGACAGAACCTCGCCGCTGGACGCGACATAGCAGCCGTAAACAGCGGTCAGATTGGTGCGGTCAGGCTTCATGCGGCGCCGCAGCTCGCCGATCTCTTTGTTTGTCATGGGAAAAACTCCTTGTGCTGAAAGTCTATTTATTATATCATAGATGAAAGCTGATTTCCAGCCGGAACTATTTTGCACAGAATTCGTCCAACCCATCAGAAGGGAGAGACTACCATGATTTTTTATTTAAAAGAGGAATTTCTGTCGTTTGACCACTTTGATATCTGGGACGAAAACGAGAACCTTGTCTACAGCGCGAACCGCGAGTTTTTCAATTTCGGCAAAAAGCTGATCGTGCAGGACGCCTCCGGGCGGCAGGCCGCCGCCGTGCAGCACGTGCCGTTTTCGCTGCCGTGTACCTATGCGCTGACCATCGGCGGGCGGGAATACGACCTGACGCGGAATTTTGCGTTCTTTTCCCGCAGCTATTCTCTGGACGAGCTGGGCTGGGAGATTGAGGGCGACTTTATGAGTCTGGACTACGAGATCACGCAAAACGGCCACCGCGTCGCGGCCATTTCCCGCGCCTTCCTGACCCTCGGCGACCGCTACGCGTTAGAGGTATTCGACCCGCAGGACGCGCTGATCGCCCTGTGCACCGTCCTTGCCATCGACTGCTGCGACGAGGAGCACAGCCGGTAACGGACGCGTGCGCATCCGCTGAAAGGCAGCTCCCCGTATCATGCAGGCCATGATACGGGGAGCTTTTTCCGCGCTGCGCGCGAACGCCTTATTGTTTGCGCACCGGGCAGCAGGCTTCGGTGACGAATTCTTCAGGGTTCTGTGTTTCGTGCGGGCTGACGTGGTAGATGTTGAACATCGGGCCGTCGCATTCATAGCCGTTATCCGCGATCCACGCGGCGATGGCCGCGTAGACCTCGCCGATCCTTTCATACGGGCCGCGGAACGTGCAGCTTGCGACGGTAACAGCGGGGAGCGTTCTGAATTTCACGTGCGCTGTATCGGGATAGCTGCCCTTGACGGTCTTCCACGCTTCGATCTCCACGTCGTGCTCCTTGTATTCCCCGTCGAGGAACGTCACGGCGCAATAGCACGGCTCATCCGGGACGAGGCGCATATCGTCCGTCTCCTCACAGAGCGTCTTCCAGACGCTTCCTTCTTCTGCATAGCACGGGATGGTCGTATGGACACAGGCCGCATAGCGTTCGGGGATGGTCTTGATGGTCACATTGTACTGCATGATGTCTTCCTTTCCCAGCCGGTTTTTGGCTGATTCCAGAAGCAGCAGCTGCCGCGCTGTTTTTGCCGCGTCGGCTTCCAGCTCGCGCCGTCTTGCTTCAAAGTACGGTGCGAGCTTTTCCGCGTCATGGCCGATCTCGGTCATGCGGCACACGTCGGCGAGGGAAAAGCCCATGTCCCGCAGGGCCGTGATCCAGCCGATCTGCGGCAGCTGATCCTCGCGGTAATAGCGGTAATCCGACTCCGGATCGATATACGCCGAGTGCAGCAGGCCAATCTCGTCGTAGTAGCGCAGCATACGGATACTGACTCTGGACAGTTTTGAAAATAATCCGATTTTCAGCATTACGGTACCTCCATGCTGTTTTTTTTGAGCTCAATGACAGCATACAGCCTGACACAGTGTCAGAGTCAAGTGTGAATTTTTATTCTGTTTATTACATCTCTTGCCGTTCCGGCTTTCTTTCCATATGGAGATATGGTATTATAGTATCAGATCACCCAGAGAAAATGCAAACAAATAGGGATGATATTATGATGAACGTATGACTATCAAATTGGGCTAAAAAATTTTAAAATATTTCGGAGTTTTTGGGTAACAAAATGACAACTGAATCTGCATTAAACGAGTATTTAAAAATCGCTGCTGGAATTAACAAAACACTGGCGGAATATGGTGACAAGACGCGTACGCGCAAGCATAATTCCAGTATGCGAAAAATGCTGGTCTTTTACGAAAAACTACATGCAGAGTCTGCCATTGAGCGTGAAGTGTATTCTGCACTGCTCAAAGAGGATGAACCGTATTACAAACTGGTCGGTGCGATTAAGTGCTTAGAATTGGGCACGGCAACAGCAGATGCTGTCGAAACGTTAAAAAAGCTTCAGAACTGTACTGAACCGTTAATATCGAACAGTGCCTGTAGAAATTTAGAATCCTATATGTCCTATGCGAAAAAAACAGATGCCAACATAAATTGGAACTCTTGGAGGCTATGACAATGTCTCCCCAGCCGGATAATCCGACTGGGGAGACAGCCGGGTCAATCTCCAAGTGTCCACAGGCAGCACTGTCCAGAATGTTTCGTACACCTACGATGCGCTGAACCGGCTGGCCACAGTCAGCGAGAGCGGCCAGCCGCAGGCAGCGTATACTTACGACACGAACGGCAACCGCGCCAGCCTGACCTACGCCAACGGCGTAACGGAGACCTACCGCTATAACAAGGCAAACTGGCTGACCGACGTTGAGAACAAGAATGCAGGCGGCGTTGTCTCCTCGTTCACCTACACCTACTACGCCAGCGGCAGCCAGAAGAGCAAAACCGATCAGACCGGGAACGTCACCAGCTACACCTACGACGGCCTGAACCGTCTGACGCAGGAATCCGAGACCGGCGGCCTGACGCACAGCTACAGCTATGATGCGAATGGAAACCGCGCCCAGATGACAGTCTCCGGCACGGCAAACTACGTCACAACATACTGCTATGACGCGGCAAACCGCCTGCTATCTGAGAACTGTACTGGAGACGGCAGCTCTGAAATGCGCTGCACATATGATGCGGATGGAAACCTTCTGACGCGCACGGTAACCAGCGCGGACGGCATCGCAGGCGCGACGTACCAGTACGATCTGTTTGGTCAACTGGTGCTGTCCAACGAGGGCGGCATCCAAGCAGCGTACGCTTACAACGCGCAGGGTATCCGCACAGAGAAAACCACGTCGGCAGGCTGGACGCAGTACCTGCTGGACGGCGGGAACGTCATTGGTGAGCAGACGGACGCAGAACTGATTACCTACCTGCGCGGTGTGAACCTGATTTCACGAACAGCCGCAGGCAACACGGAGTATTACCTGTTCAACGCGCACGGCGACGTGACAGAACTGACCAGTAACAGAGCCGTAGTTACAAAGACCTACCACTACGACGCGTTTGGCGTGGAAACAAGCCCAGACCCGCTGGACAAGAACCCGTTCCGCTATTGCGGCGAGTATTTCGACACCGAGACAGGCACATATTACCTCCGCGCCAGATACTACGACCCAAATATTGGACGTTTCACACAACAAGACACCCACTGGAACACAGCGAACAGCATCTACGGCGATAATCCGCAGAAGATTAACGAGCGCGAGGACAAACTGGGGCTGAAAACATACTCGTATGCGCCGCAGATTACCGCGGTCATGCAAAGTGGGAATTTGTATGTGTATGGTGTCAGCAATCCGGTTGCATATGTTGACCGAGATGGGAAGATTGCAACAGAATTAGCAATTGCGGCCAGTGCATTCCTTTATAGTGTTGCTTCTATACTTGCATTCAAGTATATTCAAAATGCAACGGTTGCAGCATGGAATGCTATATGGAATGCTATAAGCGCACTAGAAATTTGTTCACCTTACGAGGGCAATCGACAGTTGGCATCCTATGATACAACGATACAAATCAAATCTATTAATTGGAATGCCGACAAGGAGCACATATTGAAAGGATCGAAAATCCATGGCGGCCATGACTGGGGAAAGTTTGGAATAGACCCCAAGGGCGATCCTAGTGATAACTGGAAGCTTTTACTTCCAATTCTGCAAAAAGTGGTTAGTGAATATGATAAAACATGGAGTGAAACACGACATAACGGTGCAACACTCATTTTTTACCTAAAGTATTTTGTAAATGAAGGTGTCAGCGTAGCGGTTAGATTCTGGCTAGATGTTGATGGAACTTTAAAATTATCTGATGCCTACATTTGGAGGTAAGCTATGCCAATATTAGAAAAGGATCTTGTGCTTGAGTCATTGGAAATATCAGCTGGTTGGGAAGCAGCACTTAATTTTACATACCAACGCTGGCTTGCCGCAAAGGATAATTTGCAGTTTTTGATTCGCGCCGGGACAGAAGCGTGGTTAATCGAGGCTTGTAGTCTTCTTGGCCCATTTGGGCCAAAGGATGGTCTTGAAAGCGTGCGAGATCAATGCTTTACAGCTTTTAGTGAAGCAACCTCCTATGGAATGCAGCATTTTGGACAACACCCCGCATTCCAGTCTGTTTTTGGATATATGATTGAGTTGTTTCCGTATTTTTTGGACTTTTTTGATGGCAATTTTGACAGATGGTCACAGAAAGGAACACAGATGATTTTATCTGCGCATAAGGCTCTGGCGGATGATATATTTGTTGCTGCGCTTGCCGCGAGACATTCAGCAAATCGCATCTTGCTTCCTGACGATTATTTTGATGGAAATTCCGGCATTGAAGAATATTTTCATGATGTTTTAAGCTAATATGCGCTGAGCGGATCTATTATTCTGCGATAATGTGCCCCCGGCCGGATTGCCCGGCTGGGGAGCAACCGCGCCCAGATGACAGTCTCCGGCACGGTAAACTACGTCACAACATACTGCTATGACGCGGCAAACCGCCTGCTATCCGAGAACCGTACTGGCGACGGCAGCTCTGAAATGCGCTGCACATATGACGCAGATGGAAACCTTCTGACGCGCACGGTAACCAGCGCAGATGGCATTGCAAGTGCGACGTAGTCAGTAGCTGTACCAATAGCACCAGAACAATTCCGTTGAGGAAGTTTTTCAACGGAATTGTTCTGGTTTGCCTGATTCATTTTATGCCCCACTTTTTAGCATGGCTTTCGTTTTCAGAATCGCTGCGCGGAATGTTTTCTGTGCTTCGCGTTCGGCGGGAAAGACAGGGAGCAGAAAGTCCAGCGCTGCCTGACCATGCCGCTCACGCCGTATTCCGTTTCAAACGGCTCGGTTTCCAGAAACGAGAATGCCTTTGCCTTTGCGCCGCACGTCAGGAAAATTCCGACCGCGGCGGCGACCAGAACGATCAGTACGCTGAGGCCAATACCAGCCGCTGCATTTTCCGTGATGTGGGCGGTATATTCGCTCAGTCCGCCGAGCAGGATCAGCGCAATGGGTGAGATCACGCACAAAAACGTGGCCAGCGCCAGCCTCGGCGCGGCAGCGCGGCGCAGTTCCAGATAACGCGAGGCCTCCTCCATGCTCACGCGGCGGCGCTGCGGCTGCTCGGGAAGGCTGGGCGCAGGCTCCTGCTCTTCCAGTTCATCCTTTAATAAGTAATCCGTGCTGACGCCGAAAACGCGGCTCAGCTGGACGATCTTGTCGAGGTCTGGAACGGACTGCGCGCCCTCCCATTTGGATACGGACTGCCGCGAGACGTTCAGCTGCTGCGCAAGTTCCTCCTGCGACCAGCCCGCCTTTTTCCGCAGGGCGATCAATTTGTCTGCAAAGATCATGGTTTTCTTCCTCCTGTGATTTGGGATCGATGCCGCTATTCTACGAGATCATGCGGTTGCACGCCAGCAAGTTTGCCGGAAAATCTGTCAACTGCCGGTTGCAGCTGCGGAATTTCAGGATTTCTTTATACTTCGTTTACAAACTGTTCACCACAAACCGGCCAAAATCCGGTATCCTTGGAGCATAAGGAAGCTGCTTCACGGAAATCTTCGTGGAGAGCCAACAGCAGCCTTTTAAATAGACATTCATCCATTTCTCCTCTCTTTTCTCTTTTTCTCTCAAGGAAAGCCGCCGGCAGCCATGCCGGCGGCTTTTCGTCGGTCTGTGCAGGCGCCTCTGGGCAAATCCGTACTGTCCGGCCAGCCGAAAAAATGCGCCCGGCGGCTCCGTCAGGCGCATTTTTGATTATATGGTTTCCAGCTTGATCGTTCCGTCCTCGCAGGTCGCTTTGATAGAGCGGAAGGGGTCGACATAGCTTTTGATGATACGCTCGGCGATGGGGTCTTCGAGGTCGGTCTGGATGGCGCGGCGGAGGTTGCGCGCGCCGTAGGCCACGGAGTAGGACTTTTTGACGAGATAATCCTTGACGCTCTCGTCCCACGTGAATGCAATGCCGCGGCCCTCCAGCGACTGCTGCAGCTCCGCGAGCATGATATCCGCGATGCCGCGGAAATTGTCCTCGCTCAGCTGGTTGAAGCAGACGATCTCGTCGACACGGTTGATGAATTCAGGGCGCAGGAACTCGCCCAGCGCCTTCATGGCCTTCTCCTTCGACTGCTCGGTCAGACTGCGGCCAAAGCCGACGCTGCCGCCCTTCTGGTTGGAGCCTGCGTTGGAGGTCATGATGATGATCGTGTTCTCAAAGTTGACGACCCGGCCCTGCGCGTCGGTGATGCGGCCATCATCGAGAATTTGCAGCAGGATATTCAGCACGTCCGGATGGGCCTTTTCCAGCTCGTCAAACAGGATGACGGAATACGGGCGGCGGCGGATCTTTTCGGTCAGCTGACCGGCCTCGTCATAGCCGACATAGCCGGGGGGCGAGCCGATGATCTTCGAAACGCTGTGCTTTTCCATGTATTCGGACATATCGAGCCGGATGAGCGATTCGACCGATTCAAACATCTCGCTGGCAAGGCGCTTGACCAGCTCCGTCTTGCCGACACCGGTCGAGCCGACGAAGATAAACGAAACCGGGTGCTTTTTGACCTGAATGCCGACGCGGGAGCGGCGGATGGCGGACACGACGGAGGCAATGGCCTCGTCCTGCCCGACGATGTGCTTTTTGAGCTCCGCGTCGAGGTTCAGAAGCTGCTCGTATTCCTGCGCGCGGATCTTGCTGGCGGGGATCTTCGTCCAGAGCTCGATGATGCGGGCCAGATTGTCGATGGTCAGCGTGGGCTTCGGCAGCTTTTCCAGTTCCGTGATCTCGGAATCGAGCTGCAGGTTGCGGCTGCGCAGCTCCGCCATGCGGGCGTAATCGTCCTGCGTCTTTTCGGCGTTCTCCGTGAGCATGGAAAGCTCCAGATCATAATCGGCGTGCTCTTTTTTGAGCGCTTCGAGCCGGCCGATGTTCTTATTCTTGAGGTTCACGTCCGAGCATGCCTCGTCGATGAGGTCGATGGCCTTATCCGGCAGGAAACGGTCAGTGATATAGCGCTCGGAGAGCAGGACGGCCTGCCGCGCGATCTCCGGGGAGATCACAACGCCGTGGAACGTCTCATAATAGTGGCTGATGCCGCGGATGATGGCAATGGATTGTTCAATGGTTGGCTCGGCGACGGTGACGGGCTGGAAGCGGCGCTCAAGCGCGGCGTCCTTTTCGATGTGTTTGCGGTACTCGTTGAAGGTCGTCGCGCCGATGACCTGGATCTCGCCGCGCGAAAGCGCGGGCTTGAGGATATTGGCGGCGTTCATGGAACCCTCCGCGTCGCCCGCGCCGACGAGATTATGCACCTCGTCAATGACCAGAATGATGTTGCCGAGCTTCTTGACCTCCTCAATGAGGCCCTTCATGCGGCTTTCAAACTGGCCCCGGAACTGCGTGCCCGCGACGAGGGCCGTGAGGTCCATGAGATAGACCTCCTTGTTCTGAAGCTTATACGGGACGTCCTTGTCGGCGATCTTCTGTGCAAGGCCCTCGGCGATGGCAGTCTTGCCGACGCCCGGCTCACCGATGAGGCAGGGGTTATTCTTCTGGCGGCGGTTGAGGATCTGAATGACGCGCTCCGTCTCCTCCTCGCGGCCGATGATGCGGTCAAGCTTGCCGTCACGCGCTTTCTGCGTCAGATTCTGGCAGTAGGTGTCAAGGAATTTATGCTTCTTGTTCTTGGGGTTCGGCTTGTCGCCGGAGCGCTGGCGGCTCTCGGTTTTTTCCGGCTCCGGGACGGCAGGCGTGTTGTCCTGCCCCTGACCGGCGGCGCCGAAGAGCTTGTTGAGGAAGGGGAACGTGGCGGTCTGGCTGTCAGCCTCGTCGTCCTCGCTGCCGTCCTCCGCGTCATGGCCCTGACTGAGCAGGCTCTCAAGGCCGTTCATGGCCTCGGTCATTTCGCCGTTGAGATTTTCGAGGTCGTCCTCTGAAAGCCCCATGCGTTCGATCATATCGTCGACGGGCTTGATGCCCATCTCCTTTGCGCATTTGAGGCAGAGGCCCTCGTTGACGGTCTTTCCGCCGTCGATTTTCGTTATAAAAACGACTGCAAGATTCTTTTTGCATCTTGAGCACAGGGTCGGTTTCATAAAAGGCTTCTCCTTATCGTGTTTCCTTCTGCAAAGTATATCACAGGCAGGCCGTCGTATCTTTGCAGAATTGTAAACGTTTTTTGGAAAATTATTTACGGGACATACAGCGTCCCATGGCCGTTGGCCAGGAGAATGGCAGAGCCGTCCTCGCGCATGACGGCGCTGGACGCGCCGGTCGTGTTGTCGGAAACGGCGTATTCCGTGAGATTCTGATCGTAAATGGAAAGCGCGCCGCTCGTCAGGAGGGCGAGATACTTGCCCGAAGCGGAAATGTCCAGAATCTGCTCGCTGATTGGAAGCGTGCCGAGCACTGTCCCGTCATACCCGACGGTCAGGGCGGTATAGCCGTTTCCGGCCTTATAGAGATTCATGACGAGCGTGACGAAGCCGTTTCCGTCCAGCGTGTAGTCCTTGAGATAGGCGTCCTCAAAGGCGTAGCTGCCGAGGCACTGGCCGTCCAGCTCATAGAAATACAGCGCGTCTTCACACAGGACGCAGAGCGTGTTTCCGGGCAGGAAATGCAGATCGTAGATCAGGGCATTTCCGATGGGGATGGTGCGGAGAATTTCCTCCGAATCCGTCCGGAAGAGGACGACGGAGGACTGGAACATCCCGTCCTCCTGCCCGAGGGCGGCAGCGGCGGCGTATTTTGCGCCGGAGGAGACGGTGCAGCGCATGAAATACTGGCTCGACGAGAGCCAGCGGTAGATCAGCGCCTGCTGGCTGTTGTAGACATAGAGCACGGCGCGATAGCCTGACTCACTGGATAAATAGCAGATGCTGCCGTCAGACGCAATATCCGCGTCCAGAATCGGCTTCTGGGATGAAACGTGCAGGACGGAGCCGCGTTTCTGGCTGGCGGCCTCCAGCGTATTGCCGCCGGTGTCGTAGGCCAGCGCGAGGTCACCGCCGGTCTTTAAAACTGGCGCGGACATGGACGCCTGAATGGAGGCTGTCTCCACGCCGTCCTTATCGTAAAGACTCAGGCCCGTCGCGGAGGCGACGGACAGCCCGCCGGACAGCCCGGCATAGCGGTTGGAGTTGCTTTCGTCGTAGACGAATCGGCCCGTTTTGCTGTCCTCGGAGACGTTCAGATAGCGCACGTAGCGCTGCAGCGCGTCCAGATTCAGCCGGTCGCGGAACACATAGGCCGCCACGCCGCCCGTGACAAACACGAGCAGGACCGCAAACACGGCGATCCGCTTTCCTAGGCCCGGATGCTTCTGCGGATGCAGCTGCGAGATATTATCCGACATGGAAAACCGCCTTTCCGTCATCATACCAGAGCTGCGTCATGTAAAGCCCGCCGGGCGGGACGGTCGGCCCCGCCGCCGTGCGGTCGCCGTTCAGGAGGATCTGCGCGACGGCCTCCGGCGGGAACTTTCCTTCGGCGGCATAGACGCAGGTGCCCGCCATGGCACGGGCCATATTATAAAGAAAGCCGTTGGCGCTGACGCGCAGCGAAATGAGATCGCCGTCGCGCTCGACCTTGTAATCATAAACCGTGCGCACGGTGGATTTGACATCCGTGCCGACCGAGCGGACGGCGGCGAAGTCGTGCGTGCCGATGAAGCAGTCCGCCGCGCGCTGCATGACCGTCTCGTCCAGATGCTTGGGGTAGAACCATGCGCGGTTGACATAAAACGGATCGCGGATGCCGGAATTATAGATCAGATACGTATATTCCTTTTTGACGCAGGAGCCGATGGCGTTGAAGTCCTCGTGCACCTCCATCGCGTTTGTCACGACGATATCCTCCGGCAGGTGCGTGTTGAGCGCATACGGGATGCGGTCACACGGAATGCGGGCGGAAGTGCGAAAATTGGCGACATAGACGCGTGCGTGAACGCCTGCGTCCGTGCGGCCGCAGCCGGTCATATGCACCGGATGGCCGACGACGGCCGCCGCCGCCTCTTCCAGCGTCTGGCCGACGGTCGTGACCGTCTTCTGCACCTGCCAGCCGTGATAGGCTGTGCCGAGATATTTGAGCGTCAGGGCGATGTTGCGCATAGGATACTTCCTTATCATCTGAGTGTGAGAGGCGGAAATAGGAGGGCGCTTGTAGGGGCCGATGCCCACATCGGCCCGGCGGATTGCATCGTTTTTACGGTAATCATCGGCGAATTCGTAACTTCTCATCGGGCCGATGTGGGCATCGGTCCCTACAACTCATTGGGTAGACACAGTACGGATTCGCATCGGGCCTTTGCTTTTTGTGTCTGCCTGCTGCAACCTTTCAGGGGAGCCTTTTGTTACAGGCCAAGCTGCCGCAGGACGATCATGACGGCGAGGAGGGCTGCGCCGGAGAGGTAGGCGAGGTAATCGCGCTTCTGATAGTGCAGCTCGGAGAGCTTTGTGCGGCCCTCGCCGCCGTGGTAGCAGCGGCATTCCATGGCGGTCGCAAGCTCGTCGGCCCGGCGGAACGCGCTGATGAACAGCGGCACAAGAATGGGCACGAGCGCCTTGGCGCGGCTGAGGAGGTTGCCGGATTCAAAATCCGCACCTCTGGCCTTCTGCGCCGACATGATCTTGTCCGTTTCCTCAATAAGCGTGGGGATAAAGCGCAGAGCGATAGACATCATCATGGAAAGCTCATGCACCGGCGCGTGCAGCCTTTTAAGCGGCGACAGCAGGCTTTCCAGCCCGTCCGTCAGCGCGATCGGCGAGGTTGTATAGGTTAACATAAATGTTCCGGCCACGAGCAGGGAAATGCGAAGCACCATGAAAACGGCGTTCTGAATGCCGGATTTTGTGATTTTGAAGATCCAGAACTGCGCAATTGGTTCTCCCTGTCCGTAAAACAGGTTCAAAAGCGCGGTCAGGATGATGATGAACAGAAGCGGCTTGAGGTTTTTGAGTACGACCTTCAAGCGGATCTTGCTCATGGCAATGACGATGGCGAGGAACGCGGCAATGACCACATAGGAAACGAACCATTTCGCGAGGAACAGCGCGACGATATAGACGATCACGAGCACGAGCTTCGTGCGGGGGTCAAGCTTGTGGATGGGGGTCTGGCCGGGGAAAAACTGGCCGAGGGTCACGTCCTTCAGCATATCTGCGCGCCCCCCTTCAGAAGCGGTTCGAGAAGATCTGCCGCCTGCTCGACCGTATAGGCCGAGGCCGGGACGTTCACGCCGAGCTGCTGCAGCCGCAGCAGCACCTGCGTCATGCACGGCACATTCAGACCCATGGAGACAAGCTCCGCCGCGTGGGAAAAGACCTCGGACGGTGCGCCGGTCATGACGGCAGTCCCCTTTTCCATGACGATCAGGCGGTCAACGTTGGAGGCGATCTCCTCCATCGAGTGGCTGACCATCACAACAGCCGCTTGCTGCGCGGCCTGATAATCGCGGATATTTTTGAGAATGCTCTCACGGCCTGCGGGGTCAAGTCCCGCCGTCGGCTCATCGAGAATGAGCACGTCCGGCTCCATGGCGATCACGCCCGCGATGGCCGCGCGGCGCTTCTGTCCGCCGGACAGATCGAACGGGGATTTGGCAAGCTCCGCCTCGGAAATGCCGACAAAGCCCGCCGCACGGCGGACACGCGCGTCGATCTCGTCTTTGGAAAGGCCCATGTTTTTCGGGCCGAAGGCGATATCGGCGTAGACAGTCTCCTCAAATAGCTGATATTCCGGGTACTGGAACACCAGACCGACGCGGAAGCGGATCTGGCGGGTGAACTTGGGGTCCTCCCAGATGTCGCGGCCGTCAAACAGCACATGGCCGGACGTCGGCTTCAGAAGGCCGTTCATATGCTGCACCAGCGTGGATTTGCCGGAGCCGGTATGGCCGATGAGGCCGACGAACTCGCCCCGGCTGATCGTCAGATCGACGTTCGAAAGCGCCGCGTGTTCAAACGGCGTATCCGGGCTGTAGATATGGGAAAGCTTCTGTATCTCTAAAATAGGCGTCAAGGCTTCTTCCTCCGGGTGTTCTGGTTCAGCTGCGCGCGATGCGCTGCCGGAGCAGCTGCGCGCAGGCCTCCGGCGTCAGCGCGTCGGTCGGAATGTCGACGCCGCGGCGCTTCAGCTCCAGCAGCAGCTGCTCGGTCTGCGGCACGTCGAGGCCGACGCTGCGCAGCAGCGGCTCCTGCGCGAAGACCGCCTGCGGCGTTCCGTCGGCGACGATCCTGCCCTCGGACATGGCGATCACGCGGTCCGCGCGTGCGGCCTCGTCCATGTGATGGGTGATCAGAATGACCGTCATGCCGGTTTCCCGGTTCAGCCGTTCGATGGTATCGAGCACCTCGCGCCGGCCCTGCGGGTCGAGCATGGCAGTCGGCTCGTCGAGCACGACGCACTGCGGCTGCATGGCGAGCACGCCCGCGATGGCCACGCGCTGCTTCTGCCCGCCAGACAGGAGCTGCGGGGCGTAGGTGCGGTAGTCGTACATCCCGACGGCCCTGAGCGCGTCGTCGACGCGCTGCCGGATCTCCTGCGACGCGACGCCGAGGTTTTCCGGCGCAAAGGCGACGTCCTCCTCTACGACATTGGAGACGATCTGGTTGTCCGGGTTCTGGAAGACCATGCCGACGTGCTGCCGGATGGCGAGAAGCATCTCCTCGTCCTTCGTATCCATACCGTAGACCGTCACGCTGCCGCCCGCGGGCAGGAGAATGGCGTTAAAATGCTTGGCAAGCGTCGACTTGCCGCAGCCGTTATGTCCGAGCACGGCGACAAAGCTTCCCTGCTCAATGGACAGGCTCAGGCCGTCGAAGACGATATGCGTCTCGCCGCCGTCCTGACCCTCATACGTATAATGCAGGTCGTTTACCTGAATCGCTGTGGTCATGGCTTCTCCTTTGTCCAGCGGCACGTCGCGCCGCACGGCAGAGCCAGGCCCGTATCGCGCACCGGCAAGCCAAGCTCATCGGACCTGGTATAGCCGCCGTATTTCTTCGAGACGATCGTCTCCGTCAGATAGCGCATAACGGACGGGGCCAGACCCGTCGTATAGGAATTGATGATAAAAAACAGCGGATCGTCGGAAAGCACGCGGCTGACCAGCTCCACAAACGGATACAGGTTCTCCTCCAGCTTCCAGACCTCGCCGGACGGGCCGCGCCCGTAGCTTGGCGGGTCCATGATAATCGCGTCGTAGGTCTTGCCGCGGCGGATCTCGCGCTCGACAAACTTGGCGCAGTCGTCCACGATCCAGCGGATGGGCCTGTCCTCAAGCCCGGAGACCTTTGCGTTTTCCTTTGCCCAGAGCACCATGCCCTTGGCCGCATCGACGTGACAGACGCTTGCGCCCGCAGCGGCGCAGGCGATGGTCGCGCCGCCCGTATAGGCAAACAGGTTCAGAACGCGGACGGGACGGCCCGCATTGCGGATTCTCTCCATCATGAAGTCCCAGTTGGCAGCCTGTTCCGGGAAAACGCCGGTATGCTTAAAATTCATGGGCTTGACCTGAAAGGTCAGCTCCTTATAGTGCACCTGCCATTGGGCGGGCAGACGCAGATTCTGCCATTTTCCGCCGCCGGTGTTCGAGCGCGCGTAGCGCGCGTCATACTTCCGCCAGAGCGGATCGTCCTTCGGCGTGTTCCAGATCACCTGCGGATCCGGGCGCACGAGGATGTATTTCCCCCACCGTTCGAGTTTTTCCCCGGCGGAGGTATCGAGGACCTCATAGTCCTTCCAGCTGTCAGCAAGCCACATATTGCTCTCCTGTCTGCGTTTGATTATGGGGTGCCGCCGTCTGCGGCGCTGCTCCAGATGTCGGACGCGTCCTGATCGGACTCGTCGTCCTCCTCGTCCTCCTCCGGCTCAGGTTCGGGCAGATCGTCCTCGCTGTGGATATAGCACTCGACGTTGATCGAATCCACGTCCGGCGAAACGGCGGCATAATACCCTGCCGGAAGATTGCCCGTCAGGATCGCGTAGGCCTGATCGAGCACCACAACACCGTTTTTGGGGAAGGCGCGGGACACGTCGAGCAGCGCGGCCTTGTGCGTGGCGTTGCCGGGAACCTGCACGCAGAATTCGTTTGCCACATGGCCGGAAGCGTTGCAGATATCGACCAGCTTGTGGGCGGTGCACTGCGCCGTCGGCACGTCATGGGCGCTGAGCGTGACGCGGACCGTGCGGTCGCCGCGCGGGTCGAGCGCGCAGGCGTCGGACGGCAGAAGACCGCTGTCGCGGCAGACCGTGACCTCCACGAGATTGGCGGGCTGCTTGAACGATTTGTCCTTCAGGTTCTGGTGCACAAGGCGCATGACCTTCTGCCACATGACAATGGAGGGATTGGTGTCGGAATCCGTCAGCACGATCTCCTCCGGGTCATTGTAGCCGCACCAGACGACGCCGGTATAATACGGCGTATAGCCCGCGAACCAGCGGTCGAAATCGCGCGAGGTCGTGCCGGTCTTGCCGGCTACGGTCATGTTTTCCAGCTGCGCCGCCGTGCCGGTGCCCTTTTCGACGGTCGATTTGAGCATATCGGTGATATACCACGCGGTCATGTCCTTCATGGCGACGTGGGATTCCTGCGTGTTGTCCAGAATGACCTGTCCGTTCGAATCCTTCACAATGGTGTAAGTCCGGGCCTCGCGCCAGACGCCCTCGTTGGCGAACGCGGCGTAGGCCGCCGTCATGGCGCGGACCGTCACGCCTCTTGTGAGGCTGCCGAGGGCGAGCGCCCAGAGGTTCACGTCGGACAGCTCTTCGCCGTTCGTGGTTTTATACGAGGAAACGAGCGTGGACAGTCCCATCTTGTCCTTGGCGAAGGAATAGCTGTATTCCGGCGTCATCTGCGCCACGAGCTTGACCGGAACGGTATTGATCGACTGCTCGACAGCCTCCTCCACGGAAACGAGGCCGCGGTAGGTCGAGTCGAGGTTCTTGGGCCAGGTCGCCGTATCGGTAAAGGAATACGGCGTATCGTCCATGACGGTCGCGGGCGTGATGAGGCCAAGCTCGATGGCGGGCGCGTAGACCGCGACGGGCTTGATGATGGAGCCGGGGGACAGAAGGCTTCTTGTCGCACAGTTCCAGACGAGGCTGCCCTGCTTTTTGCCGACGCCTCCAGCCAGAGCGACGATATCGCCGGTCGTATTGTCGACAATGACGATGCCGGACTGGAGCTGCTGGGAGCTGGCCGTTGCGGGCAGGCTCGAAAGATCCTCATAGACCTGATCGACGGCGGCCTGCACATCAGGGTTGACGGTGGAATAGATCTGATAGCCGCCGGTCTTGACCATCGTATAGACGATGTCGTATTCATAGCCGGTCTTGTCGCACAGGTCGTTGACCACGTCGTTGATGACCTGATCGACGAACCAGGAGTAATTGTCGTCGGACTTTTTCTTTTCGCGGCTGGCATTCGTGAACACCAGCTCCTGCGCGACGGCCTCGTCGTACTGGGCCTGATTGATATAGCCCTGCTTGAGCATCTCGGAGAGAATGATCTCCTGCCGCTCCTTGTTGTTTTCTGCGCTGATATACGGGTCATAGCGCGAGGGGTTGTTGGTGATGCCGATCAAAGACGCGCACTCCGCCAGCGTCAGATCCTTGACGTCCTTGCCGAAGTACACGCGCGAGGCGGACTGCACGCCGCGGCAGTTTTCACCGAGCGGGATGATATTCAGGTACAGCTCCATGATCTGCGGCTTGGTGTGCGTTTTTTCAAATTCCAGCGCGCGATAGATCTCGACCAGCTTGCGGCGCACGGTCACCTCGCGTTCGCCGGTGGCGTTTTTGATGAACTGCTGCGTGATGGTCGAGCCGCCGGCCTCGCTCTTGCCGAGGAACATTTTGAAGCAGGCGCGCATCGTCGTGACCCAGTCGACGCCCTGGTGCTTTTCAAAGCGCTTGTCCTCGATGGCGATGCAGGCGTTGATGAGGTTCTTGGGGATATCGTCGTATTCGACGAACGTGCTGTTCGAGCCGCCGTAGATGGCCTGCAGCACCTCATACTTTCCGGTATCCGGGTCTTCATAATAGATGACGGAGGTCTGCTCCATGGAAAAGCTGTCGGAGGCCCACTGCGCCTGCTCGGACAGATCGTTTTTTACATAGACCGCGAACAGGCACGCAAAGATCAGGGCCGTCAGAAACGCCGTCAGAAGGATCGTGCCGACGATCTTCCCGATCACCGCGAAGATATGTCCGACGCCTCCGGCTCGTTTTCCGCTGTTCATGTTATCTTGTTTTGCCATACGGAACCTCCATGTTTGCTCTGGCATACAGGCAGGCGGCGCAGCGCCGCGTAATCGCATTTTATCTTAATGATTATAACACATCTGTCAATTATTTTGAAAACAAATTTTGAAATCCATGCACGCATTTTATTCTTCCTGTTTTTGCGTGCATTTTCTGTGGAAAATATCGAATATTCGGATATATTTGCAACAAATCCGGCATTGTACCGCGCAATTCGCGGAAACGGTCAGCAAATTCCTCTTGATTTTATACGGTCTTCCGGTTAGAATAGGAGCATGAAAGCAAACGATACGGAGGCTTCCCATGGAACAGCAGTACGGCGACGATTTCATCAGCATCACCGACGAAGACGGCAAGGAATATGAGCTTGAGGTTCTTGCAGAGCTCGAGCACGACGGCAGCCGCTATCTGGCCCTCGTTCCGGCAGGCTCCGGCGACGATGAGGCCGAGGATCTTGAGGTCAGCATCCTCAAGTCCGTGGAGGAAAACGGCGAGGAATTCCTTGAGGCCATTGAAGACGACGCAGAGCTTGAGGCGGTCTACAGTGCGCTGATGGATCTGATCTACGAGGACGAGGAAGAGCCGGAGGCATAAACGCAGCCTCTGCAGCCCACAATAGAATATGAGATCGTAAAAGACGTGTCCCTGCGGGGTGCGTGACGGGTCCACTTAAACCCACATTATATTCAGGGGATGCCGGAACTTTTGCTGTCGATTGCAGGCCTCCCGCCCACGGCTCTGACCGGTGGTGGACGTTGGAAGCAGAGAAGCAGCAAAGAGGCAACCCACCTGCCCTTTCGTGCAGGTTATAATTGGATTCGCACGGCTTCTGCGGGGATACGTTTTTGCCCAAAAGCGCTTTGCTCTGGCAAAGCGCTTTTCTTTTTCTGCATATTCCGCAAAATTATGCTTGCATATGGCGCGTCTTTTCGGTATAATACGCATTGAATTGCCTGAGGGGATGACTTCCCGCTTTTTTCGGGCAAAAACCCAGACTTATGAGAGGAATGATCCCAAATGAGCGCATCCCGTGAAAAAAACAAGCGCAAGGAACAGGCAGCAGTTCCTGAGACTGCCAATGAAGCAAAGAAAGGCATGAGCAAGGGCCTGAAGACGACGCTGATCGCCGTCTGCACCGTTCTGGTCGTCTGTATCGTTGTCTTCTTCTATATGCTGACCAGCGGCTTCTTTGCCTCGCACACCACCGCCGCGACCGTCAGCGGCCACAACCTTTCCCCGGCTATGGTCAACTACTTCTATAAAAACGCCTACAGCACCATGCAGGAGCAGTACGGCGATTTTATGAGCTATATCCTGGATACCAACTCTCCGCTCGACGAGCAGACCTATGACGCCGACACCGGTGAGACCTGGGCTGATTTCTTCACCCAGCAGGGTCTGACCACCGCAGCGGAGGTCTACGCGATCGCCGACGAGGCCAAAGCCAACGGCTACACGCTTTCCGAGGAGGAGCAGGCTGCCATCGAGTCGCAGCTCACGTCGCTCGATCTCTACGCCGCCTATTCCAACATGAACCGCAACAGCTATATCGCGGCCGTCTACGGCACGGGCTGCAGCGAGAAGAGCTTCCGCGAATATCTTGAAGTTACAACGCTTGCAAGCAGCTATGCGCAGTCCATCAACAGCGGCTTCACCTATACCGACGCGGAGATTGCCGCCGAGTATGAAGCGAACCCCAACAGCTATGACGCCGTGACCTACCGGCAGTTCCTCGTCTCCGACTCGCTGTTCCAGACCTCGACGGACAGCAGCGACGAAAGCACAGCGGACAGCAGCGACACCACCGAGGAGCTGTCTGAGGAAGAGCTGACCGCGCTCAAGGAGGAGATGGCCTCCACGATGGCCGCCGACACCGCACACGACGAGCAGGCCTTCATCAACGCAGCCTATGAAAACGCGCAGGATTCCGCGAAGGAAAGTTATGCTGACGAGAGCTATACGCTGAAGGAAGACCAGCTGTATTCCTCGCTGAGCAGCGACGTTGCCGACTGGCTGTTTGACGCATCCCGCACGGAAGGCGACACGACCTATATCGCGAACGACAGCGGCGTTTACTACGTTCTGTACTACATCTCCCGCAGCACGAACGACTATCTGCTCCCGAATGTGCGCCACATCCTGATCTCCGTCAGCGACACCTCCGACGAGACTGCGATGGAAGAGGCCCGCGCAAAGGCCGACGAGATCCTTGCCGAGTTCAACGCCGGTGACAAGACGGCGGAAAGCTTCGGTGAGCTGGCCAAGGAGAATACCGGCGATTCCAACGGCGACGAGGGCGGTCTGTATGAGAACATCATGCCCGGCCAGATGGTCACCGAGTTCAACGACTGGTGCTTCGATGAGAGCCGTCAGCCCGGCGACACCGGTATTGTTGAGACGTCCTATGGCGTGCACGTCATGTACTTCGACGGCTTCGGCAATTCCTACCGCGACACGCTCGTTGAAAATGCTCTGCGCACTGCGGATTACAACGCGTGGCATGACGGCGTTGTCGGCGACAACGCGTACACGACCGTTCCGTTCGGTATGAAGTTCACCACGAAATAATCCCGTCTCCAACAGCCGCCCATCCGGGCGGCTGTTCGCGTATAAAACGCCCCTTCTCACGGCAGACTATGCCATGGGAAGGGGGTTTTCAGATGCGGGAATATACACAGCCGCGCATCGGCTTCTGCCTGCTGGCAGGTGCGCTGGCAGGCTTTGTCAACGGATTTTTCGGTGCGGGCGGCGGCATGGTGCTCGTGCCGCTTCTGATCTGGCTCTGCAGGCTCGAGGATAAGGCGGCCTTTTCGTCCGCAATCGCAGTGATCCTGCCGCTGTGCATCGTTTCGATCGTGATCTATGCGCTGCATGACAGCCTGCCGGTTTCGGACGCGCTTCCTTATCTCATCGGCGGTGCGGCCGGCGGCGTTCTTGCGGGGCTTCTGTTCCGAAAAATGCCGGCCAGGGCGCTGCACCTGATCCTCGGCGGTGTGATCCTTGCGGGGGGTATCCGCCTGATCGTATGCTGACGCTGCTTGCAGCTGCTGCCGCAGGGCTTGTCTGCGGCGTTTTATCGGGCTTCGGCATCGGCGGCGGAAGCCTGCTGATGGTCTGGATGACCGCTGTCCTGTCCATGGAGCAGCGAGCGGCGCAGGGTGTGAATCTGCTGTACTTTCTTCCCTGTGCGGCCTGCGCGCTGATCTTTCATATCAAAAATAAGCAGATCGTCTGGCGTGCAGTCTGGCCCGCAGCCCTTGCAGGCAGCGTCTGCGCCGTGGGCGGCGCGCTGCTGGCCCAGAACGTGGACGCGGAGCTGCTGCGGAAGCTGTTCGGCGGGTTTCTGGTTCTGGTCGGACTGTCGGAGATCATTTTAAAGGGGCTGAAACAGAGCAAGCCAGATGGCTGAACGTCGTTTTTTCTCTGCCGCCGCGATTGCCGGCAGCATTGCGGAGGTCATTTATCCGGTCCCGCAGGGCCTGCGGGGCCGCGTGATCGACCGGATGGACAGATTTCTTCTGAATACCATCGTGGAGACGGTAGTTCTTTTATCCCACAAAAAAGCCGACAGTTATATCCACATTGATGTGGAGTTTGGAGAGGGCGAGGGCAAGATTCCGGTAGATAGT
>QWCE01001315.1_pt1 | contig 46943 bp, 50 predicted proteins | sample 1972531 | NCBI WGS metagenome assembly QWCE01 (sample SAMN09866716, study PRJNA288562) | Human gut metagenome isolate term4_stool, whole genome shotgun sequencing... | reverse complement strand
TCGGAAAATGTTAGTTGATTCATAGGTATACGACCTTTCAGTTGATACCTATATTATATCAAAAATCACAAGGAGATGCATGAATTAATCAGCGTTTCCTTAGAAAAACGAGATGGGGGATGCGAAGTGTTTGATATCATGACAATGGCGGAAAACATCAAAACATACCGGAATAAAAGAGGACTGAATCAATACGAATTTGCGGAAAAATTAGGAATCAGCCCACAGGCGGTATCCAAATGGGAGTGTGGACAGTCCTGTCCGAGTATCGAAAATCTTTGTGTGATCTCAGAGATTTTAGATGTTTCCATCGATACGCTGATCGGTGAAAACAGTGACAGTGAAAAGATGATGATCGGAATCGATGGCGGGGGAACGAAAACAGAGTTTGTTTTATTTTCGGAAAGCGGAAGAATTTTAAAACGGATCGTCCTTGACGGCTGCAATCCGAATACGGTAGGAATGGAGGAGGCAATGAACATCCTGCAGCTTGGCATTGATACGCTCATGAAGATCAAGGGGAAGATCAGCGGAATCTTTGTGGGTGCTGCAGGATTAGATTCCGGAAACAATACATCAAAGATCAAAAAGATGTTAAAAGAAAAATATCCGAAAGTAAAAATCCAGTGCGAAAATGACATCTATAACGTCATTGCCTGTGGAAAAAATCTTGACCGGTGTGTGGCTGCAATCAGCGGAACCGGAATGATCATTTACGCAAACCAGAATGGAAATTTAAAGCATTTTGGCGGGCGGGGATATCTGCTTGATAAAGGCGGCAGCGGCTACCACATCGGACGGGATGCGATCTGTGCAGCGCAGGATGCAAGGGACGGGATCGGAGAACATACGATACTGACGGATCTTGTTGAGGAAAAATTAGGGAATACGGTATGGGAGAGCATCCAGGACATCTACAGTAAAAACCAGTCCTATATTGCTTCGTTTACGCCGTGCGTATTTCTGGCATATGAAAATGGGGATAAAATCGCAGAGCAGATTTTAAAGAACAATGCAGCATGTTTAGCGGAACTTATCAATTTTGCCGTGGATCATTATGATATCGGAAAATATGTGGTTGCATCCGGCGGAATTTTAAAACAGAAACCGGCATTCCGGGAAATGTTAAAAGAGATGCTGCATCCGGATATTGAATTAGACGTTCCGGACTATCCGCCGGTATATGGCGCATGTATCATGTGCTGCCTGTTATGTGGGGTTGATACAAAGCCGGTAAAAGAGCGTTTTATGATGTCATATGATTCATACCAGTAAGGAGAGGGAGGAAAACAACATGAGAATTATTAAAGTGAAAAACTATGATGAGGTTTCTGTAAAGACAGCAAATTTGATTTTAGGACAGGTAAATTTAAAACCGGATGCGGTTTTAGGACTTGCTACTGGTGGTTCACCTGTGGGGGCATATAAAAAGATCGTGGAAGCATATAACAACGGTGAGGTTGATTTTTCCGGGGTTACGACGATCAATCTGGATGAATACAGAGGAATCAAAAGAAACCACGAACAGAGCTACTGGAGTTTTATGCAGGAAAATCTGTTTAAACATGTAAATGTAAGGGAAGACCACATTTTCATTCCAAACGGAGAAAATCTTAACAGTGAGGAAGTCTGCAGGGAATATGACAAGATCATAGAAACAGCCGGTGGTATTGATATGCAGCTTCTTGGAATTGGTCTGGACGGACACATCGGTTTTAACGAACCGGCGGATCATTTTGAAAAAAATACACACTGTGTGGAACTGACGGAGAGCACGATCGAGGCAAACAAGAGATTTTTTGAGAGTAAGGATGAAGTTCCGCGTCAGGCATATACCATGGGTATCCTGCCAATCGTACAGGCAAAGAAAGTCATCATGATCGCAAATGGAAAAAACAAGGCGGATATCATCAAAAAAGCATTTACCGGACCGGTCACACCGGAAGTCCCGGCATCCATTCTGCAGATGCATCCGGATTTCACACTGATCGCAGATGAGGATGCACTTTCGGAGATTTAAAAGGGGGAAAATCCAAAATGATCATAAAAAATGCATTGGTTTATACAGAAGATCATAAGTTTGAAAAGAAAGATGTCAGGATCGAAGATGAACGGATCGCAGAGATCGCAGAGAACGGTCAGATTACTGCCACAGATGAGAATGTGATCGACGGGGAAGGCATGTATGCGATACCGGGACTTGTGGATATTCATTTTCATGGGGCGGTAGGCTATGATTTCTGTCAGGCATCGAAAGAAGAACTGTTAAAAATAGCAGAGTATGAGGCAAAAAACGGTATTCTTGCCATCTGCCCGGCAACGATGTCCTATAATGAAGAAATTTTAGGACATGTCATGGACAAGGCGGCAGATTACAAAGAAGATACCGGAGCAGATTTGGTCGGCATCAATATGGAAGGCCCGTTTATCAATTTAAAAAAAGCCGGGGCGCAGAATCCGGAATATATTATGCCGGCAGATAAAGAAATGTTTCTGCGTCTGCAGGAGAGAAGCGGCGGGCTGATCAAACTGGTAGATATCGCACCGGAAGAAAAAGGTGCGATGGAATTTATCGAACAGTGCCATGGCCAGGTAAAAATCTCTATCGCGCATACCTGCAGTGATTACGATACGGCGCGCGAGGCATTGGAAAAAGGCGTGGGCCATATGACACACCTCTATAATGCCATGCCGGGGATCAATCACAGGGAGCCGGGACCCATCATAGCGGCACTTGAGGCAGGAGCCGAGGTGGAACTGATCGCAGACGGTATTCATATTCATCCGGCGATGGTGAGAACGACATTCCGTATTTTCGGGGCAGATAAAGTTATTCTGATCTCAGACAGTATGGAAGCTACGGGACTTTTGGACGGGGACTACCAGCTTGGCGGGCAGGGCGTGACCGTAAAAGGCAGAAAAGCCGTCCTGACAAAAGATCCGGGTGTTATCGCAGGCAGTGTCACAAACCTGTTTGACTGCATGAAAAACTGTGTACTGAATATGGGAATACCGCTCGAGGATGCAGTCCTGGCAGCAACTGAAAATCCTGCAGAATCGATCGGTGTGGAGAAAGATTACGGCAGGATTGCAGTTGGAAATTATGGAAACCTGCTATTGCTGGATAAAGATCTGCAGATAAAAAACATCGTTCAAAAAGGGAAAATAATGTCCGTCTGAAAATTACAGACATGGTCGTAAGTGCACAATTTTTAAATTTTTTTAGTAATTTTTCGCGATCTTAAGGCAGAGGCTTGAACTTGCAGATATTTAATAGTATAATCACTTAAGCTAAAAAAATTTTAAGTACCTAAAAATATATTTATGGAGGAAAATGCGCGATTCTTATGGAGCGGGTATTTCTCTCTGAAAAACAAGGAGGACATTATGATTACCTGGAACAACTTAGACACCCTTGATTCCTATAAGGAACTTTCAAAGGCTTCCCGCGTAAACCTTGCAGAAGTAATGTCAGGCGAGAACGGTGCAGAGCGTGTAAAAAATTACAGCATTCCTATGGCTGAGGGATTTTCTTACAATTATGCAGCAAAAGCTGTTGATGATGATGTGCTTGATGCACTCGTAAAACTTGCAAAAGAGGCACAGCTTGCAGAAAAATTTAAAGCTCTCTACAATGGTGAAGTTGTAAATACCGGTGAAAAACGTCTGGTACTTCATCATATGACACGTGGACAGCTTGGTGATGCAGTAAACGCTGACGGCGTGGACAAACGTGCTTTTTATGTAGAGCAGCAGAACCGCATCGCTGATTTTGCAAACAAAGTACATGCAGGCGAAATCACAAACGCAGCAGGTGAGAAGTTTACAACAGTTGTTCAGATCGGTATCGGCGGCAGTGATCTTGGTCCTCGTGCTATGTATCTTGCATTAGAAAACTGGGCAAAGAAAAACAACACATTCAAGATGGAAGCAAAATTCATCAGCAACGTTGACCCGGATGATGCAGCAGCAGTTTTAAATTCCATTGATGTGGCACACTCTATTTTCGTACTGGTTTCCAAATCAGGTACCACACTTGAGACATTAACAAATGAATCTTTCGTAAAAGACGCATTAAAGAAAGCAGGATTAGATGCTTCGAAACATATGATCGCAGTTACCAGTGAGACATCCCCGCTTGCAAAGAGCGATGACTACCTGGCAGCTTTCTTCATGGATGACTATATCGGAGGACGTTTCTCTTCCACTTCCGCAGTCGGCGGAGCCGTTTTATCCCTGGCATTTGGACCGGAAGTATTTGCACAGTTCTTAGAGGGTGCAGCAGCCGAAGATAAACTTTCCGCAAATGAAGATGTATTAAAGAACCCTGAGATGCTTGATGCACTGATCGGTGTATATGAGCGAAACGTTTTAGGTTATCCTTGCACTGCAGTATTGCCATATTCCCAGGCATTAAACCGTTTCCCTGCGCATTTACAGCAGCTTGACATGGAGTCAAACGGTAAATCTGTAAACCGCTTCGGTGAGCCGGTCAGCTATCCGACAGGCCCGGTGATCTTTGGTGAGCCAGGAACAAATGGACAGCACTCTTTCTACCAGTTATTACATCAGGGAACCGACATTGTTCCACTTCAGTTCGTTGGATTTAAGAATAACCAGATCGGAACCGATGTTGTGATCCAGGACAGCACAAGCCAGCAGAAACTGTGTGCAAACGTTGCAGCACAGATCGTTGCATTTGCATGTGGTAAATCCGATGAGAACCGCAACAAGAACTTTGAGGGCGGCCGTCCATCCAGCATCATTATCGGTGATCAGGTAAATCCTGGTTCTCTTGGTGCGTTATTAGCACACTTCGAGAATAAGATTATGTTCCAGGGATTCTTATGGAATGTAAACAGCTTCGACCAGGAAGGTGTTCAGCTTGGTAAAGTCCTTGCAAAACGTGTTCTTGCACATGAGACAGACGGTGCACTGAAAGTATTCAGTGATCTGCTGAATATCTAGTAGATATGGATGATGGTGTAAACTTGGGATTCTATGTAATTTAGGATTACATGTAATTTAGGATTACATATAATTTGGGATTACATGTAATTTGAGATTACATGCAGTTTGTCAGTGAATACAATTTCAGATGAAGTAAAAATGCTCTTTTCTAAGCAGGCGGGTAAATGTCTCTCAGAAGAGGGCATTTTTTGTGTTGTGGGATTTTTTATAATGCGCAAAGCAATCAGGCATTGAATTGTTCCAATCCAGCAATTATAATGAAAGACATTAGTTGTTGATGGAAAAGGGTGGTTTTGAGATCATCATAAGAAATATTTTTTTGAAACCATGATTTGGAAACAGAAAGGACAGACATATGGAACAGGAACAGCAGACACCGCACAAAAGGCGTGTACGTTATAAAGGAAAATACCCGAAGAAGTTCGAGGAAAAGTATAAAGAACTTCAGCCGGAAAAATATCAGGATACGATCGAACATGTCATCAAAAAGGGAAACACGCCGGCAGGAATGCATATTTCCATTATGGTGCAGGAAATTCTTGATACCTTAAATATCCAGCCGGGCGAGACCGGTTTTGATGCTACGTTAGGATATGGAGGGCATACAAAAGCAATGCTTGCCTGTCTGAACGGACAGGGGCATATCTATGCAACCGATGTTGACCCGGAGGAGTCCGCCAAGACGAAAAAGAGACTGGAAGAACTCGGGTACGGAGAGGATATCCTGACGATCCGGCTGCAGAATTTCTGTACGATCGATGAGATCGCAAAAGAAGCCGGCGGTTTTGATTTCATTTTAGCGGATCTGGGTGTATCTTCCATGCAGATCGACAATCCAAAGCGTGGATTTTCATTTAAGGTGGATGGTCCACTTGACCTGCGCTTAAATCAGGAAGCAGGAATCAGCGCGGCAGAACGTCTTGATACCATCACAAGGGAGGAACTTGCCGGAATGCTCTATGAAAATTCCGATGAACCTTACTGTGAGGAGCTTGCGAAGGCGATCACCGACGAGATACGAAAGGGCAGCCGGATCGACACGACGACAAAATTGCGCGAAGTGATTGAAAAAACACTTGATTTTCTGCCGGAAAAAGAAAAAAAGGACACGATCAAAAAGACCTGTCAGCGTACATTTCAGGCACTCCGCATCGATGTGAACCGTGAGTTTGAGGTCTTATATGAATTCATGGAAAAACTGCCAGACGCCTTAAAACCAGGTGGACGTGTGGCAATCCTCACGTTTCATTCCGGGGAGGATAAGCTGGTCAAGAAAGCATTAAAAGAAGGCTGTCGTGCAGGAATTTATGCAGATTATTCAAAAGATGTTGTAAGACCGAGTGCACAGGAATGTGCACAGAATGGAAGAGCGCGGTCTACGAAGATGCGCTGGGCAGTCCGGGCATAGAAGATTTATTGGTGTTGATATGGTATCATGGATTGAAATAAAAAATGAATGCTCAGATCATGTTAATTACAAACTGGCATGGCTGAAAAAGAAAAAACTGGATGTTTTCATGCATCCAGTTTTTTCTTATACTTCATAACATCAGGATCCGGAAAGAAATTGATACAGAGTAACTGTTTGAAAAACTGCGCAGAAAATCAAACTGGTTGTCTGAAAAAGGAGAAAGTTAGTTATGAGTAATATAAATAATACAAAAGAGCAGTATGAATTAAACCGTGAACTGGCACAGATGTTAAAGGGTGGTGTCATCATGGATGTCACAAATGCCGGGCAGGCAAAAACCGCAGAGGCAGCAGGAGCATGTGCGGTTATGGCATTAGAGCGGATCCCGGCGGATATCAGAGCGGCAGGCGGTGTGGCAAGAATGAGTGATCCGAAGCTGATCAGGGAGATTCAGGGTGCGGTTTCCATTCCGGTTATGGCAAAATGCCGAATCGGTCATTTTGCGGAGGCACAGATCTTACAGGCATTAGAGATCGATTACATTGACGAGAGTGAAGTGCTTTCTCCGGCAGATGATGTTTACCACATTGACAAGACAAAATTTCAGGTGCCGTTTGTCTGCGGAGCAAAAAATTTAGGAGAGGCACTCAGAAGAATCGCTGAGGGTGCAGCGATGATCCGTACCAAAGGGGAACCGGGAACCGGTGATGTGGTTCAGGCGGTACATCATATGAGACTGATCAACTCCGAGATCGCGGCAGTTGCGGCAAAACGTGAAGATGAACTTTTCGAGGCAGCAAAACAGCTTCAGGTTCCATATGATCTTGTAAAATATGTGCATGACCACAAAAAACTTCCGGTTGTAAATTTTGCGGCAGGCGGTGTGGCAACTCCGGCAGATGCAGCATTGATGATGCAGCTTGGTGCCGAGGGCGTATTTGTAGGTTCGGGTATTTTTAAATCCGGCAATCCGGCAAAACGTGCAGCAGCAATCGTACAGGCAGTGACCAATTACAATGATGCAAAATTGATTGCAGAGTTATCTGAAGATTTAGGAGAAGCGATGGTTGGCATCAACGAGGATGAGATACAGCTGCTTATGGCAGAGCGTGGGAAATAAATTGCTCAGAAATGGAGATAAGTGTGAAAAATAAGATTTTTCACACGCAGGATTTATGCTTACGCACAAACTTGAGATGCGCAAAAAAACAGCGCAAGAACGGAGATTATCATGTCAGAAAAAGTATCAATCGGAATCCTTGCGGTGCAGGGCGCATTTGCGGAGCATCAGGCGATGCTTGACGGGCTTGGTGCAGATACATTCCTGATCCGTCAGAAAAAGGATTTGGAAGAGTCTGTGCAGAATGGCGGACTGCAGGGGATCGTGCTTCCCGGAGGTGAAAGCACGGTACAGGGAAAACTGCTTAGAGATCTTGGCATGTTTGACCAGTTAAAAGAACTGATCGAAGCGGGTACACCGGTGCTTGCGACCTGTGCAGGGCTGATCCTTTTAGCAGAGCGTGTTTCCAACGATGACAGAGCGTATTTAAAAACCCTGCCGGTAAGCGTGAAGCGCAACGCCTATGGCAGACAGCTCGGAAGCTTTGTCACGGACGCAGAGATTGCACACATTGGAACTTACCGGATGAATTTTATCCGTGCACCATATATTGATGAAATTTTAAATCCGCAGGTGGAGACATTGGCGATAGTGGATGGCAATACGGTAGCAGTCCGCTACAAAAACCAGCTTGCGCTCAGTTTTCACCCGGAAGTGAGTGAAGATGCAAGGGTGCATGCGTATTTCTTAAATGAAATCGTGCAGGGGGTATAAAAAGGAAGAAATGGGTGAAATGAAGTGAAAACGAAAGAGATTCCCCCATTTTTATCGAAGACCAATGGAGATTTAGAAGAGAATGGGCGAAAGCGTTATAAGGATGAAGCCAATAGCCCACGAAAATGAAAAAATCAGGGCGAAAACAGGAGAACAGAAGATGGTTTCGCCCGAAAAGACTGTGAAAATGTCAAAAAGAAAGAAGAAATGGGCGAAAGAGACTTGGACAAAGGAACTTTCGCCCATTATATATTGAGGATAGCAGGATGCATGTTATTAAGCTTCCAAAATCAGGAAAAAGGTCTCGCGAAATAGAATTTTTAGAAACAAATAATACTTGACCGCGTGCCGGAGGAAAATGACGCCCGCTATAAAAGAATCGTATTTCAGGACAAAGCGGCAGGCATCAAAGATGCGCTTCGCGCGGAGATTGAAGAGTCCGAAGCGTTGCTCCTGCGGGGAATTTCAAAAGAGGAAAAAGAAATCTTTTTGAGAGTGGCACAGAAAATGCTGGAAAATCTGGATTCTGACTAAACTGCCCCCGTTAAAGTATGTATATATCGGTGTAGAAATGGTAATTCGTGTGAAAGCGTTTTTTCATGAAAAACCACCGAAAGAAAGGAGAAAAAATGAACGAAAATGAACTGATGAGCAGCCTTCCCGTCCCGAAGGCGGTTGCAAAGATGGCGATCCCGAGTGTGATCAGCAGTCTGGTAACAGTTGTATACAACATGGCAGATACTTTTTTTGTCGGACAGACCGGCGATCCGCTGCAGGTGGCTGCAGTCAGCCTGACAAACCCGATCTTTATACTGTTTATGGCATTTGCCAACATGTTTGGAATGGGCGGCAGTGCGGCTGCATCCATGGCGATGGGAGAGAAAAATGAAAAAAGAATGAAACAGGTATCCGCGTTTGTGACATATGCATCCCTGGTCGTCGGTGTAGCACTTGCAGTCATTTTAATGGTATTTATGACGCCAGTTTTAAATATGTTCGGAGCAAACGAGCAGACGTTTCTCTATGCAAAAGGATACACTTTTCACATTGCATACGGGGCGCCGTTTATCATCTGGTCTGCAGCGGCAAGTTTTGTTGTGCGCGCGGAGGGTGCAAGCAAGGAGGCAATGATCGGCAGTATGATCGGCACCGTCGCCAATATCGTGTTAGATCCGGTGTTGATCAGCGGTATGGGGATGGGAGCTGCGGGAGCCGCAGTTGCGACGACAATCGGAAATATTTTGGCAAGCATCTATTACCTGTGGTATTTTTTAAAGAAAAGTAAATGTTTTTCCATCTCTATCAAATATTTTACCTGCAAAGACGGCATTTTGAGCGGAGTATGTGTGACCGGACTGCCGACCGCTGTTTTTTCCATGCTGATGAGTGTGTCCACGATCGTGTTAAACCAGATCTTAGTGGCATACGGCAATGCGCCGGTGGCGGCGATCGGCATCGTGTTTAAGGCAAACATGTTTATCACATTTTTACAGATGGGACTGGCAAACGGAGTGCAGCCGCTTCTGGGATATAACTATGGTTCTGGAGATCACAAGCGGTTTGTTTCCGTGGAACGGTATACAAAAAAATGCTGTGTCATTGTCGGCATTTTAGCTACAGCGCTGTTTTTTGTTTTACGGGAGCCGATCATAAGGCTGTTCATCAGTGACGGGGAAGTTGTGTATTATGGCGTGAAAATGCTGATCGCCTACATGCTTTCCGGGCTGGTCATAGGGCTGTTATTTGTCAATATGAACTGTATGCAGTCAGTAGGAAATTCATTTCCGGCGACGATACTTTCCGTTATGCGTCAGGGACTGCTTCTGATACCGCTTTTGTACCTGTTAAATGCGTGTATGGGGTTAAACGGTGTCATTTACGGACAGGCATTTACGGATTATGCAGCAGTTATTTTGTCGGCTGTTTTATGGAGGAGAATCAGAAGACGGATTGAAAGACGGTAAGATCGGGCGTATAATAAAGGTGAACGAGCAATTTTGAAACCTGCAGTTATGAAAATTAGTAGGATGAATTTCGTATTTGTCGCATATTATCTTAACTGTAAAAATTGGCATATTGAATTGCAGATTTGCCGTATGATGAATCTTGGGTATAAAAGACCTATGGGGATGGAGGAGCGTTATGATCGGTGGCGTGGATGGATACAAATGGAATATCACAGATTCCTATGATAATAATTTAAATCAGCGGAATAATGTTAATAATAAAGATGAACTGGGACAAAAAGGTGCGGTCGATAAATCTAAGACCACAGAGTGCCAGACCTGTAAAAACCGCAAATATGTTGATGGCTCTAACGAAGCGAATGTTTCCTTTAAAAATGCTGCGCATATTTCACCGGAAGCGGCATCTTCTGCTGTCCGGGCACATGAGGGGCAGCATGTTTCCAATGCGTATCACAAAGCTGCCACGCAAAACGGCGAAGTGGTATCTGCATCCGTCAGAGTCCAGACATCGGTCTGCCCGGAATGTGGCCGTTCTTATATTTCCGGTGGTGTGACGGACACACAGATCAGATATTATAATGAGTCGAATCCATACCAGCAGGATTTAAAACAGACAGACGGAATTAAACTGCGTGGGGCAAACGTGGACGAGATTGGCTAGATTTTTCGCACGAAAGCCCCGGCTTGAAAACAATATAAGAATGGAGAATTTTATGTGTACAGCAGCAACTTACCTGACGAAAGACTTTTATTTTGGAAGAACATTAGATTATGAATTTTCTTATGGCGAGGAAATCGCGGTGACACCGCGGAATTATCCATTTCATTTCCGTCACACGGAAAATCTGGAAAAACATTATGCGATCATTGGCATGGCGCATATGGCAGGAGATTATCCGCTTTATTATGATGCTGTGAATGAAAAAGGCGTCGGCATGGCGGGACTTAATTTTGTCGGCAATGCATATTATCATAAGGAAGAAAGCGGTAAAAAAAATGTGGCATCCTTTGAATTTATTCCATGGGTGCTTGCGCAGTGCGCAACGTTAGATGAGGTGCGGGAGCTGATTGCAGATTTAAATATTGTGGATACGCCGTTCAGTGAAAATCTGCCGTCCGGCATGCTACACTGGATCATCTCAGATAAGAGTGGATCGATTACAGTAGAATCCATGAAAGACGGACTGCATATCCATGAAAATCCGGTTGGTGTCCTGACAAACAATCCGCCATTTGAGCAGCAGATGTTTATGCTGAATAATTACATGGGACTGTCACCAAAACAGCCGGAAAATCATTTTACGGATAAACTGGATCTGAATATGTACAGTCGTGGCATGGGGGCATTAGGACTGCCGGGTGATCTTTCATCAGCTTCCCGTTTTGCGAGAGTCGCATTTACAAAAATGAACGCAGTTTCTGACGATTCCGAGGAGGAGAGTGTGGCACAGTTTTTCCATATCTTAGGATCTGTCGACCAGCAGAGAGGCTGCTGCGAGGTATCCGATGGAAAATATGAGATCACGATCTACACCTCCTGCTGTAATGCAAGCCGTGGAATTTATTACTACACCACATATTCCAACAGCCAGATCACGGCGGTGGACATGCACAGAGAAGATCTTGACGGAAGTGTTCCGGTGCATTATCCAATGCTCACAAAACAACAGATCCTGTGGCAGAATTAATCTGGTATCATAGGATACTCACATTCTTTTAAAACAAATTCACAAAAATTTCTTACGGCAGGCGGCATAAACGCCTGCCGGTCATGAATCATATACAGATTACGCTCCCATACAGGCGCACTGATCTGCAGAATCTTCACATCCAGCTTTAATAAAAGATCCATATAAGGAACGACGGCAATGCCAAAACCCTGTGCAGTGAGTCCCGCAATCACCTCGGCTTCCTCTGTCTCATAGGCAATCTGCGGTACTGCATTGATCTGTGAAAACAGATGGTCCACAACGTCACGCATACCGGAACCGTGGGAAAAATAAATCTGTGGATAGATGAGCGTTTCCGTCAATGCAACGGACTGTTTTGCTGCCAGTGGGTGATGGCCTGGAACGATAAGTACCAGATCCTCGTGGGTGATCGGCACAGTGTCTAACGATTCTGTCTCCGGCGGCATGGAACAGAAAATCAGATCATAATCCCTTGCCGAGAGACCGTTGACAAGATCGCCGGTCGAGCCGGTATGAAATGTAAAACGCACATCATGCTCAGGATGGGATGCCAGATAACGCGCGGCAAGCTGCGGAATGAAACTGATACCGAGGGAACGCAGCATGCCAAGCCGGATCAATCCGTCACCGCGTGCGCTCCGCTGCAGGGATGAAACTCCGGAATCCAATGTGGCAAGCGTGCGGTTTGCGCAGATTAAAAACTCTTCCCCAAAACTTGTGAGTGTAGTATTGCGTCCGCTTTTTTCAAAAAGTGCCACGCCAAGTTCTGCCTCCAACTGCGAGATCGCATGGCTTAAACTCGGCTGTGTGATACAAAGTTCATGTGCAGCCTTTGTGTAGTGCTGCATTTTTGCTAAAGTTACAAAATAACGAAGCTGGAATAAGTTCATGGCAATCCTCCTTGTTTTGCGAAGCAAAATCCAATTTTACATGGTAAAATTTGCCCAATGGCGAGGAGAAGATTTTCCTCCCTGTTTTGCTCATTTTATCACGATTAATAGATACTGTCTATCGAACTATAAAAACTATTGATTTGTTAAATGAATTAGAAAGGTGTAAAGTGTTTCTGAAATTTGGGGATGACCATAAATGCAGAAGCAGGACTTCTGTAAAAACTTCCCCGGGAGGAAATATTTAAAATGAAAGAAACAGAAATACAGAAAGAAAAATCCCGCCGCACGGTCCGCGGGGAACTTGCACTCATGGTCGCAGTTGCCATCAACAGTCTTGGTGTTGTACTGATGCTGCATTCCGGCGCAGGCATCTCGGCAATATCAAGCGTGCCGTATGCATTTTCCGAAGTTTTCACACGCGTATCGCTTGGAACCTGGACTTATATATTTCAGGGACTTCTGGTGCTAAGTCTCATGATCCTGCGGAAAAAATTTGTGCCGCAGTATCTGTTCAGTTTTGTAGTGGGATTTGCATTCAGCGAATTATTGGATGTGCATGAGAGCTGGATCAATGTTTTGCCGCTGATGCCGGGATATCGTGTAATCTATTTTCTGATCAGTTATATTTTGCTCTGTATTGGAATTGCTTTGTCGAACCGATGCAAACTGCCGATCATACCGACGGATTTATTCCCGAGAGAATTGTCGGATATCACATCCGTTACCTATTCTAAGATCAAAGTTGGATTTGATGTTACCTGCCTTGCCGTGACAGCCGGACTGACCTTTGCATTTTTAGGACATCTTGACGGCCTTGGGATCGGAACCATTTTAGCCGCATTTACTATGGGAAAAGTGATCGGACTGATCGGAAAATGGATGGACAGACATGCCTGCTTTGTATCGTTCATGACACAAAGACAGACAGCCTGAACTAGTGTAATGTATCATTCACATTTCGTATAATTACTTGCCTGAATTTTCATCTGCTGTGGCAAATGAAAATTACAAATTTTTCTCAAATGCTTCCACTGCCTTTGCATCTAAGATAGAGGTGCAATGCGGGCAGCGGTATTTAACGCTTTCACCAGTATAAATACAACAAAAGCCATGATCAGGAAATTCATCACGGCAGTCAGAAACTTTCCGTAATTCAATGTGACATCCCCAACAATATTCCAGTGCAGCTTGTCAAAATTCATGCCACCGAAAATTCCAAGAAACGGGTTGATAATATCCTCGACCAGTGACGACACAATACTTGTAAAAGCACCGCCGATAATAATACCGACAGCCATGTCCATCCGAATCGAACCCATCCACATAATTATATCGGCTCAAAATCCCCCCACAAGACTGTTCATAACAAAAAAGTGTGTTATAATCAAAAACAGGAAATAATTTGAATACAAAAAGAAATAGATAACACAAAAAACAGCAAAAATAGAAGCAAAAAAGAAGGTGTGACACACATGACAATGCAGGAAGCGGTCATAAAAAATATTGATACGGATTACTCGTACCAGCTTGCAAAACGGATGGAGCAGTTTCGCTCAAACGAGAAACTCGGTTACCGTCCTGCAGGTTCGAAGGCAGAATTCCTGACAGGGGAAATGTTAAAGGATGAGATGCAAAAACTTGGACTGTCGGATGTATGTAAAAATGGGGTTACCGTGGATGGCTGGGAGTTTAAAAATGCGGAGCTTACGTTTGAAACGAAAGAGGGAAAAAGGCATACCGCATTGCTCGGGGCATATCAGACAGATTTTGTAACGGACGGTGAGCAGGCATTTTCCCTGATGTATCTTGGAAAGGGAACAGAAGCGGATTATGAAGGGAAAGATGTAACCGGAAAACTGGTGTTAGTGGATATCAACCAAAGAGATGAGTGGTGGATCAATTATCCGGTTTATCAGGCACATTTAAAAGGTGCGGCGGCAGTGATCGCTGTGCAGTGTGGCGGTTATGGAGAAGTCGATGCGAAGGCACTCAACGCACAGGATATCGCCGGACCGGAGGATGCACCGGCATTTTCCATCTCAAGGGAAGATGCTGCATTATTGAGGGAACTGCTGGATGGAGAGAAAGAAGCAACCGTATGGTTGAAAGCCGACAGCCGGGTAAAACGTGACTGCACGACTTATAACATTTCAGGCTGTATTCCGGGAAAACACCCGGAGCGCATGGTATTGTTATCTGCACACTATGACTCCTATTTCAGTGGATTTCAAGATGATAATACGGCAGTCGCCATGATGTTTGGCATTGCAAAAACGCTGATTGAAAGCGGATTCAAGCCGAACAACACGATCGTGTTCTGTGCGATGGCGGCAGAGGAATGGGGCGTTGTTGATTCCAACTTTGACTGGTCGACCGGAGCTTACGAGCAGATTTTTACCGCACATCCGGAATGGGTCGGAAAAGTGATCGCAGATCTGAATTTTGAGCTGCCGGCGCTGGCACACGGCACGCGTGCAAGAATCCGCTGCTGTTATGAATATGTACATTATATAAAAGAATATTTAGACGGACTTCCGGAACTGACAAAGGCTTATCCTGAGATGACAAGCGTGACGGCACCGATCGAAACCTGGTCAGATGATTTTTCGATGGCAATCGCAGGAATCCCTTCCATGGTCAATGATTTTACCGGCGGAAGTTTCATGGAAACACATTACCATTCCCAGTTTGATAATGATGATTTTTATGATGAGGCGGTTTACCGGCTGCACCATGAGCTGTTCACACTGCTGATCTTAGCACTGGATGAAACGGCAGTTGTGCCGCTTGATTTTACACCGGTGTTAGAGCGCATACTTGCCGGAGGCAGTGAAATCGCAGCGAAAGTGGAAGAAACACAGGAACAGATCGCTGCAATCACAAAAAAATTAATTCAGGTAACAGAAGAGACACAGGAAAAAGCAAAACAGTCTTACGAAGAGACTGCCGCTATCAATACCCGCTACCACGCACTTCTTGCAGAAGGTAACATGCAGGAGGCGGAGCAGCTCTTTGCGGAAAACAGGGAAAGAGAAAAACAACTGCTTGTAAAATTCAAACAGGAGCAGGATCATTTTGTCCGCATTGACTGGTATGGAGAGGTATTTTTCCCACATGAGATATTGTGGAAAAATATTGGCTTATTGCAGGACACTATAAACGCTCTGGAACAGTCTGATGTGGATAACGCACTGGAAAAAATTTATCAGGTGGATAACAATGCGTATGCGTTTATGTTTGATGAATATGTCTACCGCCATTTTACGGATTATGTGTTCAACCAGCCGAAGGAGCGTTTAAAATGGGGTTATGGCCGGTTGTTAGAGCATGAGGATCTCTACCATGTGGTGAAATGCCTGCTGAAAAAGAGAAAAGAAGCAGACACAGATTACCGGGAAGAACTGCATTACTTAAAGGAATGCTATAAAAAACAGACCAGACGTCTCTGCGAGACCTTAAAAGAAATCAGTCAGACGGTAAAGGAAATGTTCTGATACAATAAAAAGGGGATAAGAAAAATATGAAATCGGACAAATTATACCGGGTACAGCGCGAGGACCTGCCAAAATTAGAGCAGCTTTTATACCGCTGTTTTGCGCATGATCCACTCTATGAAACGCTGATCCCGGATGCCGAAATAAGAAAACGGCTGATGCCGGAATTATTTCAATGTGATATGGATGAATTTTATGAGACATGTGAGATTTTTGCGGACAGCGAAGAATTAAACAGCATTCTTGTCGTGTCGGATGAGGCGGAACACATTAATATGTTCCACTTTTTTCTGACGGAGTCATGGGCGACGATCCATACGGACGCTTTCCTGATCAAGGAAGATCCGACACTTGCGACGTTCCACAATTTTATCAAGGGTGGGGATTACCTGAACTCAAGCTGGACCGATCAGCTGCACCAGACACAGAGACTTCATATTATTTATCTTGCAGTCGATCCGGAAATGCAGCACCATGGGATCGCTGCGAAACTGTTAGACGAAACGATCGCATATGCGCAGGAACACCACATGATGATATCGTTGGAAACACACAATGAAAAAAATGTAGATTTTTATAAAAACTTTGGATTTCAGGTGTATGGAATTGTGGAGAAGAACTTCCCACTGAAACAATACTGCCTGATCCGTGAATACCAGTAGAAAAATGACAGGATACTGCGAAAAGTGGTGACCTGTCATTTTCTTTTTTCATATTTGCGCTAATGAAAAAAATGATTCGTCCGATATAAAAACTAGAAAGCGAATTTCAAGGAAGAAAGGAGATGCCATTATGCGAGTAGAAGCTTATAATCAGGTGGCACAACTTTACAATAGAGAGAAAACGCAGAAAGTGCAGAACACAAAGCAGATGAGCACCGGACGCGATGAAGTGCAGATCTCTTCTATGGGACGTGATTACCAGATCGCAAAGCAGGCAGTGGCAGATGCTTCGGATATCAGGGAAGATAGAGTCGCACAGCTTAAGGAAAGGTTGGACTCTGGTAATTATAACGTGGATATGAATGATTTCGCGAATAAGTTATTAGAAAAGTACAATGCTTTAGTAAAGTAAAAGTGAGGATGAATCTGTGGCTAGTTTAATGGAAGAGCTTTTGGATGTGCTGGGTAAAGAGGAGAAGCAGTATCAGGAACTGATCACACTTGCGACTGAAAAAACAGACGCAGTGGTGCAGGGCAATATCGAACATCTTACGGATGTTACGACGAGAGAGCAGGATGCTGCGAGCGTGCTTCTTAATCTTTCCAATAAAAGAAACCGTGTCCTGACGGATATGGCGACTGTCTTAGGTCAGAGCCCGGAAGAGATGACGATCACAAAGATGATCGGATATCTTAACAAGCAGCCAAAAGAACAGGAAGCACTTACCAGACAGCGTGACAGGCTGCTTGAGGCCGGTGCTAAGATGCAGCAGCTAAACAGACAGAATGAAGCACTTTTAAAACAGGCATTGGAGATGGTGGAATTTGACCTTACCTTGCTGAGAAGTACGCGACAGGCACCTGAGACTGCCAACTATGATAAGAATGCCTATAATACAGGCGATATCTTAGGCAGCAGTGGATTCGACGCGAAGCAATAGTAAAAGCAGGGAGGAACTACCATGGCAAATGGTTTTGGAAGTATGTTTATCGGCGTAGCCGGTTTACAGAGCAGTCAGAATGCACTTAACGTAACATCAAACAACCTGGCGAACTTAGACACAACAGGATATGTGCGTCAGAGCGTTTTGTTTGCAGACCGTGACTATGTCACATTTAATACAACAGCAGCAATCAGCAATCAGCAATCCGGTCTTGGTGTAACGATCGGAGATGTTGTCCATTCAAGAGATGTATTCTTAGATCGGTTATATCGTACGGAATCAAGCCGTCAGTCTTTTTATGCATCGACCAGTGAGGCACTGACAGAGGTGCAGAACTATTATCAGGAATTAGAGGGACAGGCTTTTCAGGATGCATTAACCGATTTCTGGGGCTCATTTCAGGAGCTATATAATTACCCGGAGGATAGCGTATATCAGAATCTTGTTATTCAGAAGGCACAGCTTTTTACCAGCAGATCAAGTGCTGTTTATTCTGGACTGAAGAGTTATCAGTATAATATCAATTCACAGATTTCCGATGACATTGATCAGGTCAATGAACTTGGAAAGACGATCAGTGAACTAAATCTGCAGATCCAGAAGATCGAGGCAGGAAATATTGAAACTGCAATGACACTGCGTGATGCAAGAGATCTGGCATTAGATGAATTGGCAAGTCTTGTTGATATTTCTTATAAAGAAGAGGTAAACGGTGTCGTGCGCGTCAGCGTGGAAGGCAACGAGTTTGTCAATGAGAACGGCTACTATAAAGTAGAAAAACAGACGGACAAAGCGACAGGATTTGTGACACCATACTGGTCCCATCTGTCAGATCCGGACAAGGGTGAGTATACCTATCTGTTTAATTTTAACCGTGATATTTCCACGGAAAATAAAAACGATATGGGAGAGATCAAAGCTCTTGTGCTTGCGAGAGGAGATAAAGTTGCCAATTACAAGGATATTCTTGGAGTGGACGGCAAGACTTATGATGATACGACAGGCATGTCTGTTATGCTCCGTGCAGAAGCACAGATGGATCAGTTGTTCCATGGAATTGCAACGGCGATCAACGATATCTTATGCCCGAATACGGAAGCATCGAATTACATCACAGGTTTGACAGGAAACGGATCTGTTACCATGACCGATGCAGACGGCAATACCTATACCGTGACAGCAAATACGAAGATCTTAGATGCAGATAAATGCGCAGTGGGATCAGATGGCAAACTTCCGCCACAGGAGTTATTTACAAGACTTGGAACAGAACGTTATACGGAGGTTTCCTATACAGATCCGGCTTCTGGTGAGACAAAGACCTATTATTTATACAATGAAGAAGATCCGGCTGATACAACAAAGCAGTACACGATGGGAAGTACAAGTGTGAACAGCGCATTGATCACAGATGAAACACTACTTCCACATTTACGGCAGAATGGAGATGTAGACCAGTCACTGATGGCGACACTTGCAGCAGTGTGGGATAAAGAAAGCCTTACAGTCAATCCGAATGACACAAAGGCATACAGCTTTAAGGACTATTATGTAGCTATGATCGGAGAGGTTGCTACCTACGGAAATGTATACAATTCTACTGCAACAAACCTGTCCCAGACGGTACAGTCAGTTGATAACCAGAGACAGCAGGTAATCGGAGTTTCTTCGGATGAAGAATTGACTTATATGATCAAATACCAGAACGCATACAATGCATCCAGCCGTTTTATTAATGTTATTAATGAGATGATCGAGCATCTGATCACACAGCTTGGATAGCAGCATAGGAGGTTAACATGCCATCAACATTTTTTGGATTAACGATTGCATCTTCAGGATTAAGTGCATATCAGGTTGCCTTAAATACGAGTGCAAATAATATATCGAATGTACAGACAAAAGGATACAGCAAACAGCAGGCAAACCGTGTTGCTTCCGAATCCATCCGTGCCTATGCAAAATACGGCAGTATGGGAACCGGTGTTACGACCGAGTCTGTCAAACAGCTCCGTAACCAGTATTATGACAATAAATACTGGTACAACCAGTCATCTGTCGGTTTATATGAGACGAAGCTCAATTACCTGAAGCAGATTGAAAATTATTTTATTGATGATGATTCTTCCAAAGGTTTTTCAACAATCTTAAACACGATGTTTAATGACTTAGATACCTTAAAGAACAATGCCGGAGATGTGAATACACGTCAGCAGTTTATCGGAAGTGCCCAGAACTTTGCAACATTCTTTAACAGCGTTGCATCCGGTCTGGGAGATATTCAGAATAATGCCAACGAGGAGATCAAATCCACGGTTCAGAATATCAATTCCATCGCAGAAAAGATTGCAAGTTTAAATCATCAGATCAACGTCATTGAAATTCAGGGTGGTTATGCGAACGAACTGCGTGACCAGAGAGCCTTACTGATCGATGAGCTATCCAAGATTGTTCCGACAGAGGCAGAGGAACTTCCGGTACAGAACTCAAACGATCCGGAACTGCCGACAGGAGCTAATTACTTTACAGTTAAGATCGGTGGTCAGGTACTGGTAGATACCTACGATTATGAAACATTAAAATGTGTTGCAAGGGAAAATAAAGTAAACCAGTCCGATATGGACGGTTTATATGATGTTAAATGGGAGAAAACCGGCAACAGCTTCAAAGCTGGCGCAAGTTCCATGTCAGGTACCTTAAAGGCATTGTTTGATATCCGTGATGGCAACAACGGAGAGAACTTTACCGGTGAGGCAAGAGTGATCGACAGCAAACATGTGAAAGTAGTCAGTCCTTCCATCACAGATATTGAGGCAATGACAGTGCCGGAGAGCGGTACACTCACCATTTACGGAAAAGATTACAATTATACGAATTTTACATTTGAGACGGATGCCAATGGCAAGATCACATCCTATACTTTCGAACTTGAGGACGCATTAAGCCAGCAGCAGTCCAATAAGGTAGACGGTATGCAGGCATCCATCGGAAGCTCTGTTGATACCATGGGTGTTCCGTATTACATGTCACAGATGAATCAGTTTTTACGTTCTTTCTGTTCTTTATTTAATGATATCATGTTAAAAGGACAGGATTTAGACGGAAATGCAACAGACTATTATTCTTTCTTTACCGGTGCAGATCAGGTGACCGGTGAGGAATATGTATTAGGAAAGAGCGATAAGAATCATGGAAACACGACAGACTGCGGCGCAAGCTCCTATTACAAACTGACAGCATCCAATATCTGTGTATCTTCCATTTGTGTAAAAGATTCTTCCAAGCTGGCTGCACAGTATAAGGCAGATACAGAGGAAGGTGTAGATAAGTATAAACTGGTGGAAGATCTGGCAAAATTAAAGAGTGATACGGTTTTATTCCGTGCAGGAAATGCATCAGGATTCCTGAAATGTATGATTTCTGATATCTCCATTGATACACAGCAGTCTACGATCTTCAGCAACAATTATACAAATATACAGGCAGCGCTTGAGACACAGAGAATGTCTGTTTCCGGTGTGGATGAGGATGAGGAAGCACTTGATCTGATCAAGTTCCAGAATGCCTACAATTTATCATCTAAAATGATCTCAGTTATGGCAGAAGTATATGACAAACTGATCGAGGAAACCGGAGTATAAACGGATTTATAACAGGAGGAAATGGCAATGCGTATTACAAATAATATCATATTGCATAATACATCCATTAATATCAATGGAAATAAAGGAAATGTGGACACACTGAACAATCAGATGACCAGCCAGAAAAAAATACAGCGTCCTTCCGATGACCCGGTAACGGCGATCCGTGCACTCCGTCTGCGCAGTACCTTAAGCGAGATCGACCAGTACTACGAGAAGAACATTCCAGATGCAGAATCATGGCTGGATGTGACAGAGACTGCAATGACTAACATGCAAGAGCTGATTAAGACAATCCGTACACAGTGCGAGTATGGTGCACAGGATTCATTGACAGCAAGCAACCGAAAAACAATTCTGACGCAGTTAGAGCAGCTGCGCAGCAAGGTTTATTCGGAAGGAAATGCTGATTATGCCGGAAGAACCGTATTTACAGGATACCGCACCAATAAAAAGATTACATTTATGCAGGATGAATCAACCACAAAGTATGAGATCACACAGAAACTATCTTATTCCGATCTGCAGGAACACAGATACTATGGAAATGATATTGAAGTTCCAAAAAGCCAGAATGAATTAAACAATAATATGATCGCATCACCGACCAAAGCTGCTTATGACAGAATCCGTCTTGGCTATGACGGCATTGACAGTCTGGATGTGACGGATGCAACAGGAAATACTACAAAAACCTCTGCAAATGGCAGCACGGTAACGATCAGTTACAATTATACAGATACAACAGGGAAAACGCCTGTAAATAAGACAGGAAATATGAATGTTACCGTATATGATTCTTATGATAAATGGTTAGAAGCATCCACGAAAACACCAAAATCATATGACATTGCAGATGGTGAGGCAGTGCTGATTCGTGATACAGGAGAGCTGATTTTCAGTGATGCGGCATCGACCACATTATCAACCAATAATGCATCCATGGATATTTCTTATACCAAAACAGGTTTTGATAATGGAAAGTTACGTCCAGAATATTATTATAACTGTACAAACATCACGGATCCGAATAATACATTAAAATATGAAAAATATGATAAAGATGGCAACCAGATTTATCAGGATATTGATTATGTTATTGCAGCGAATCAGACTTTAAATGTGAATACAGAGGCTTCCAATGTGTTTGACCAGTCATTAGGAAGGGATGTGGATGAATTGATCGATGCTGTACAGCGTTCGTTAGATGCAGAACAGAAAGTAACAGACTTAGAAGCGATGAAGAAAATGGATCAGTATTCGTCGGAAAAAGATCAGGAAAAACTGGATGAATGGATTGCTGCAGCGAAAAAAGAACAGGATTATGCAGATGATAACATGCAGAAGCTTTATAACAGCTACATTGGAAATTGTGACAGATATCTTGAAAAAGTGAATCTGGCACTTACCGATGTTGGTACAAAAGGGCAGAGTCTGGCATTGACCAAAAACCGTATGTCTAATCAACAGGAGACATTTGAGGAACTCAAGTCATCAAATGAGGACAGGGATCTTTCTGATATTATTCTGGATTATACAGCAGCATATACTGCATATCAGTCATCTCTGCAGGCTGCATCAAAGATTAACCAGACAACATTACTTAGTTATCTGTAAGCCGCAAAACAGATAAAATAAACCAGGAGGGACAAAAAGTGAAGGCAGATACCAGACTTTTTGGAGAAATAGACATAGAAGAGCAGAAGATTATTCATATGGAAAACGGTATGATCGGGTTTCCGGATTTAAAGAAATTTGCCCTGATTTATGACGTAGAAAAAAAGAAAAAAGAAAGTTCTATTATGTGGTTTCAGAGTATGGACGAACCACAGGTCGCATTTCCGGTTATGCAGCCGAATGGATTAAAACCAGATTATAATCCGACAGTCAGTGATGAGATGTTAAAACCGTTGGGTGAACTGAATGAAACAAATCTATATGTGCTTACAACCGTTACTGCAACAGCAGACAAAAAGGACGCGTCTATTAATCTGAAAGCGCCGATTATTATTAATACAGAAACAAATAAAGGATGTCAGATCATTGTAGAAGATGATTACCCGGTTAAGTATAATATTTATGAAGCAGTAATGAGAAAAAAGAAAGCAGAGGAATAAAGATGCTGGCATTGACACGAAAAAAAGGTGAGTCGCTTGTGATTAACAATAATGTGGAAGTCACAGTGCTTGAGATTCGCGGGGATCAGGTGAAGATTGGCATTTCTGCTCCAAAGGATGTGCCAATCTATCGTAAAGAGGTATATTTACAGATTCAGAATGAAAATGAGGCTGCGCTCAATGTTGACACGATTGCATCATTGAATGATTTATTGTGATCCGGAATATGAAAAATACATCTCGGTATTAATTTTGCGGCAAAGAAACCGATATATATGGTAGATTAAAAAATCGTTATATGTTTGACAGAAATGGAGGTCATAAAGATGGAAGTGCAGCGTATGCAGGATTCTACAGTTACCTATGGGAAAACCGTAGAAAATGTAGATATCAAACTAGATAGCACAGCATCAGAAAAAGGTGTTCAGAATCAGTCAAAAGATGATATTGCGACCAGACAGACAGATACGTCACAGGATGGACAACAGTCTGCAGGTGTAGGTGCGAATACTCAGATCAAAAAGGCAGTTGATGAGATTAACAAAAAGGTTCAGAACTCGGAAGCAATCTTTGGCATCCATGATGCAACAAACCGTGTGACGATTAAGATTATAGACAAAGATACTAAGAAAGTCCTGAAAGAATATCCACCGGAGAAGACGCTGGATATGATAGCAAAGGTATGGGAGGTCGCGGGACTGTTAGTGGATCAGAAACTGTAAGATAACATCCAATAAATTCATCAGATAGGAGTGATCATATGCCAATTAGAATCACAGGATTAGCATCAGGTCTGGATACAGAGAGTATTATATCAGCACTGGTGTCTTCGTACAGCTACAAAACAGATAAATACAAAAAGGCACAGACAAAACTTTCGTGGAAACAGGATGCATGGAAGACATTGAATTCCAAGATTTACAGCTTTTATAAAGAGGCTGGTAATCTGAAGTACTCTTCTGCATACAGCTTAAAGACAGCAAGTATTTCGGATAGCACCAAGGCAAGTGTGAGTGTCAGTGGAAATGCAGCGGCTGGAGTACAGACGTTGGAAGTAAAGTCTGTTGCGAAAAGTGAATATATTACCGGTGCCCAGATGAAACTTGCAGATAATACATCTAAAGATAAGGTAAGTGCTTCTACAACATTAAGCCAGTTAGGGTATAGCGGATCAGATGCAAGTTTTGAAGTTACGAATAAGGAGACTGGAAAAGTCAGTACAATTTCTGTAAGTGCTGACACAAAAGTAAGCGACTTTGTTGACCAGTTAAAAGAAGCTGGTTTGTCTGCTAATTTTGATGCAACGAATCAGAGAATTTTTATTGCATCTTCAAAAGCTGGAACAGACAACGCATTTGATATCAAATCCAAAAATGCAGATGGAGATAAGGCTTTGTATGCGCTAGGGTTAAGCATGGATTCAACAGTATATGATAGTTCAGCAGAGAAAAATAGTGGAAATTCAAGAATTTCCGCAGAAAATGCTGCAATTGTCTTAAATGGTGCTACATATACGTCATCAACAAATGATTTCAACATTAATGGTGTTTCAATTACAGCATTGGGAGTTACAGATGCAAACGAATCACTGACATTGACTGTTACAACAGATACGCAGGGACTTTATGATAAAGTAAAGAGCTTTTTGAGCAGCTATAATGCGCTTATTAATGAAATGACTTCTTTGTACAACGCAGACAATGCGAAGGGATATGAACCACTGACTGATGATGAGAAAGATCAGATGAGTGATTCAGAAGTGGAGAAGTGGGAGACGAAAATAAAGAGTTCCCTGTTACGTCGGGATGATACATTAAGTGGAATCTTGAACAGTATGACAACAGCTATGTCAAAGAGTTATACGGTAAATGACAAAACGTATAGTTTGAGCAGTTTTGGGATTAAAACGTTAGGATTTATGAATGCGGCAAAGAATGAACAGTATGCATATCATATTGATGGAGATGAAGATGATAACTCAACATCAGGAAATGAAGATAAATTAATGGCAGCAATCAAGAGTGATCCGGATAGCGTTGTGGATTTTATGAAACAGCTTTCAAAAGGATTGTATGATGCCATGGATAAAAAGATGAAGAGCAGCCGTTCATTACGCAGTTCTCTGACATTTTACAATGATAAGGAAATGGCTTCTGAGTATAGTGATTACACACAAACCATTACAAAATGGGAAAATAAGTTAGAAGATATGGAGGATTACTATTACAAGAAGTTTTCTGCAATGGAAACGGCTCTTTCAAAATTACAATCTCAGACATCTTCATTGTCAAATTTGTTTGGATCATGATAGAAATTAGTTTTTGGAGGAATATAGTCAGATGAACAATCTTAAGGGTTATGCAGCATATGCAAACAGTAAGATCATGACAGCGACACCGGCAGAACTTACGTTGATGTTATATGATGGGGCGATTAAATTCTGCAATATTGCTATTGCGGGTATTGAAGAAAAGGACGTGGAAAAAACACATAATAATATAAAAAAAGTGGAAGATATTATTACAGAGTTTCAGGTTACCTTGAATCACAAATATCCAGTGGCAGATGATTTTGACAATGTATATAAGTACTTAAAAGACAGGCTCCTTGAAGCTAATATAAAAAAAGATAAAGAAATATTAGAGGAAGTTTTAAAACACTTGCGAACTATGAGGGATACATGGAAAGAAGTAATGAAACTTTCTAATAATCATTCATAAAAAATAAGCAATAAGCTGTCACATGAAATCATATTCGAAATGCATGCGGCAGCTTTTGCTATATAATGAAAAAGATGGAGGAAATCTTTATGACAGAGAATTATCTACAGATCATGATAGAAAGTCTGGAGAAAAAGGAACAGGTGTTAGATGAGATTGTCAGACTGTGTGAAGAACAGGAAAATCTTTTGGCAGATCCCAATTTAGATCCGGATGACTTTCGGAAGTATGTAACTAAAAAATCTGATCAGATTGAAAAACTCCAATTGTTAGATGGTGGGTTTGAAAGTCTTTATGAAAAAGTAAAGGAGACTTTATCTGGTGACAGGGGTGTTTATGCAGCTGAAATTAGGCGGATGCAGGAACTGATTAGACACATTACAGAAAAGAGTGTTAAGATACAGACTATAGAGGCAAAAAATAAATGTCTGACAGAACAGAAGTTTACAACTATCCGTAATCAAGTTCGAGAAGTGCGCAGCAGCCAGAAAATCGTACAGCAGTATTATAAGAGTATGATGAAAAGTGCAATGAATGAGCCATATTTTGTGGATAATAAGAAGTGAAAAAAGAGTGTAAAATGCAGAATGTAGTTGAAATGATCCATAGAAAGGTATATAATTGATCTATTATTGATCTATTATTGTAAGACAACTCTTTTATGAATAAGATATAGGAAAAAGAGAAATAATGATGGTGTTTAGCCATTACGCATAAGGAAATGAGGCAGGATATGATAAAACAGATAATATCGAAAACGAAAGATAATAATTATCAAAAAGTAAAAAGTGACAGTTGGTCTATGGCAAGAAACTCTAAAACGGCATTTATTGATGTAGATAAGCTTGTTATTGGTGTGGGAAACAGTAATAAGAGGGTACAGGAATTGGGCATAGATGAATTGTTACGGAATGCGAAGGTACAATGAGATTTTGATGGAGCTATGAGATAACGTAGCTCCATTTTAAATTATAAATAAAAAATGTGAAAAATTTTCATTTTGTACTAAAGAAAAAAAAAACATGTCCGATATATATATCAAGTAAGCAAAGAATGCTACTTGAGAGAAAGCCAAAATGAAGCGTACGGTCAGAGTAGGCTGACTCACAAAAACAAATTTACTTCAGCATGGATGCTGAAGCCCTATTCAAGGAGGAAAAATAATATGGTAGTACAGCACAATCTTACAGCGATGAACGCTAACCGTCAGTTAGGAATCACAACAGGTGCTCAGGCAAAATCTTCTGAGAAATTATCTTCTGGTTACAGAATTAACCGCGCAGGCGATGATGCTGCAGGCTTAAAGATTTCTGAAAAAATGAGAAGCCAGGTTCGTGGACTTGATAAAGCTTCTTCGAATGCTCAGGATGGTATTTCTCTTATCCAGACTGCAGAAGGTGCATTAGCTGAGACACATTCTATCTTACAGCGTATGAATGAATTAGCTGTTCAGGGTGCTAATGACACAAATGAAGGTATCGACCGTGATGCTATCAACGAGGAGTTAGATGCTCTTACAGCAGAGATTGATCGTATTGCATCTACAACACAGTTCAACAAACAGAACTTATTAGATGGTGGTTTTCAATCTAAAAACTTACAGGTTGGAGCAAACTCTGATCAGAAGATTTCTATTACAATCGGCAATATGAATGCATCTGCTTTAGGATTACATAATATCGCAGGTACCACTTCACAGGCACAGACTGGTAAGAAGGTAACAGGATTTACCTTTGGTCAGTATTCAACTACTGCAATAAGCGCAAATGATACTTTCAAAGATCAGACAGAAGCTGCTGTTACAAGCTTAAAGGGAATCGTATCTAATGCGGCAGATTCAACAGGATATATGCAGCAGTTAAATATGACGACAGGTAGTGCATATTATCTGGATGCAAACAACGCTAAGTATGAGACTGCAAACTCTGCAATGCTTATGGATGTAAGCAATATGAAAGGAACTATTTCTAACTCTCTTATAGGAAATGCTGCAACTTATGCTGATACAGAGAATGTTACTGCTGATAAGGCAACTGTTGGAAAGGGTACAACACTTTCCAAACCGGATGTAGCAGATTATGCAAGTGCAAACGCAACAATTGACGCTGTACAGAAAGCTATCAATTCTGTATCTTCTCAGCGTTCTGCTCTCGGTGCTTTACAGAACAGATTAGAGCATACAGTTGCAAACTTGGATAATGTATCTGAAAATACATCTTCTGCTGAATCTCGTATTCGTGATACAGATATGGCTGATGAGATGGTTGAGTACAGCAAGAACAATATTCTTGCACAGGCTGGACAGTCTATGCTTGCACAGGCAAATCAGTCTACTCAGGGTGTACTTTCTCTGTTACAGTAATCTAGAGTATGATAGTAACAATATGAATAAAAGAGTTGGCTTTGCCAACTCTTTTATTTTAGAAAGAAAGAGGAATCGGTATGTTGGATGAAATAGAGAAATTATATGATAAACTAAAAATAATATCAGATAATTTTTTGGACTACAAAAAGAGAAACGACCTTGTGCCGGTTCAGGCATGTTTGAAAGAAATTCAGGGGTTTTCGGTATGGTTTATGCAGGAAAATCATCTTGAAAATAATGAAACAGAATGGAAAATGCTCAGTGAAAAACTGATAGAAATTCTTCAAGATATTGTGCAGGCAATTGAGCAGCAGGATTATGTGTTAATGCATGATGCAATTACATATGGAATGATGGAATATTTAAGAATTTTCCTGCCTAATAATGTGAGGGAGACGAAATAAATAATGCGACTGTATGATAAAAATATAAAGATACTGGAACAATATTATCCTGGAATGGAAGAAAACATTAGACAGGCAGAAAAGGAGCAGGAACAGGATGTTATAATTGAGGAACTTCTTTCAGAGGATAAGCAAAGAATACTCAAGGTAAGCAGAAATGGACATTGTTGTTATTTAGGGGGGAAAAGAAATGCAAAATGCCCGCCACATGAATGGTTTTTGGAACAGGGAGAGTTAAAAAAAAGTTATACCTATATATTTATGGGAATTGGGAATATTAATTATTTGCGGGAACTCATTGAGCATGTGGAAGTACGGCTTAATATTATCATATATGAACCATCTATAAGTATTTTCTTAAAAGTTTTAGAAGAAATTGATTTAGAAAAAGGAATGGAACGGCATTTTATTCTTTTCTGGGTAGAAGGAATAGCAGGAATGTCTCTTGAAAAGGTAGATACAATATTACCAGGAATTATGAAATTAGAAAATCTAAAGCATTTACAATTATTTATACTTCCGGGTTATGATATTTTATTTAAAGAGGAAACAGATAAACTTATTGAAAAATGTAAGAATGCTGCATTGGATAACCGTGTTGCATATAATACTGCAATGACTTTTGCTGAGGTCACATCTATAAATGTGTTGCGTAATGCAAAATATTTATATAATGGATATAAAACGATACAGCTTTTTCGTGCAATTCCAATGGATGTTACAGGAATTGTCGTGGCAGCAGGTCCCTCTTTAAATAAAAATATCCAGGAACTAAAAAAGGCAAAAGGAAAAGCTTTTATTATAGCTGTAGATACTGCATTGAAACCTTTATTGCGTGAAGGGATTGTTCCGGATATGTTTTTCATTGTCGATGCATTAAAGCCAATGAATTTGGTTGAAATGAGAGGTGTAGAACAAATCCCGATGGCGACTACATTAAATGCGACACCTGAAATTCTTGATTTTCATCAGGGGAAAAAATTCTTTTTCGATGAATCATATCAATTCGCAGAAAAAATTATGAAAAAAAGCGGTCTGCCGTGGGGAAATGTATGCAGCGGAGGTTCAGTTGCAACCAATGCATTTTCTTTGTTATATAAAATTGGCTTGAAAACGATTATATTAGTGGGACAGGATTTAGCACTTACTGGGAATAAAACACATGCAGATGGTACTTTTGAAGAAAAAATGCATGAAGTTGACACGAAAGACTGTCAATGGATAGAAGGAAACTACGAAGAAAAAGTTCCTACAAGAACAGATTTTTATGTTTTTTTAGAGTGGTATAAGACAAATATCAGATTATATAAAGAACATGTAGCAGGATTCCGTGTAATTAATGCAACAGAAGGTGGAGCAAAAATAGAAGGAACAGAATTGATGACATTGAAAGATGCTATCGAACAAACCTGTACAAAAGAGGTAGATATAGCTAAATGTATTGAAAAAATTCCACCGATGTTAAATGAAGAAAACCAAAAGTGGGCGAAAGAATATTTAATTGGAATACCAGATCAATTTGAAAATTTAAAGAAGTGTGCAGAAAAATTGCGTAAAAGTTACTATAAAGTAGAAAGCTTGTGTAAGAAAAATCAAATGGAAGGTCAGGAGTATATTAAATTACTGACGAAAATAAAAAATCAGATAAAAAAAGTGGAAAGTCAGGAAGTCTATCAGCTGGTAATTCTTACAATGCCGTCAGCAATGCAGATTATGAGAAACGAAGAATTTGATAAATTGGACAATTTAAAAGAAGAAGGGCTGGAGCTTGCAAGAAAGGGTAAATTGTATACAAAATTAATAGTTGAAGCATCTGAACTTCTAAAAAAGGAAGCAGTTAAAATCTTTTCTGAATTGGCAGAAAACTGAGGTTGAAATGACAATTGATATAGTAATTGCAGTAGCAGAGCAGGGCGGAGTTGAAAATGTAATCAATGATACAGCGCTGTATTTAAAAGAAGATGGTTGGATAGTTCGAATTGTACAGCTTGTATGGGAAGGAATAAATTGGACGAGAGAAGGAATTCTATTTTTCCCTTTATTATACGGACGTGCAGGACATAATTTGATGGAATTTACCGAAGCGTATATGAACTTTTTGCATGAAAAAGGAAAACCAGATATTGTGTTAGCAACAGCATGGCCTTATATGAGTTATGTTGCTCAAAAAGCTGTATATGGGGAAAAAACAATACCGGTTATTTCATGGTTACACGCACCTGTTGAAAGATATCAGGCGGCAGGTTATGGTGGATACGAAAGTTTACGATGGGCAGATGGGCATTTTGCAATTTCTGATTACATTTATAGAGAGATAGAAAAACATAATATCTCGAAAGTAGTTCGGGTATATAATCCAGTTGATTTTTCAAAAGTTAATGAGAAATACATTATGCAACAGGATAAATGGAAAAAACTGTTTTATGTAGGAAGAATATCTGAGGAAAAACATATTGAGGTTGTGATCAATGCAATAAAGTTAGCTGATAAGAATTGGAAATTATACATAGTTGGAGATGGAGAGGAGGAATATGTAAATACTTTGAAAACGCAGGCTTCACAAATGAAGTTAGCTGACAGGGTCTTTTGGCTTGGCTGGAAGGACAATCCCTGGGTATATGCGCAGCAGGCAGATGCAATTGTACTTGCTTCCGAATATGAGGGAGCACCATTGTCTGTAATAGAAGCTTTAGCCTGTGGAAAGACGATCATTACTACTCCCATTAATGGTGTAAAAGAGTTAATAACGCCCGGAGAAACAGGATATTTATTTGGTTGGAATGATTTCCAAATGCTTGCTGAAATTTTGAATTATTTACAAGAGGGGATATTGCCATTTATAGATAGTGAAAGATGTAGAGGTACTGTAGAGCAGTATGAAAAGAAAAAAGCTTTGAAAAATTTTCAAAAAAGAATTTGTGAATTTTTGAAGTAGGAAGAGGAATACATGAATATTGTTCAACGTGAAAAACGAATAGTAAATAATATAAGATTTTTATCAGAAGGATATGGATTATGTGCTCTGGAAAAAATGATTCCGTCTGATATACCGATAGTGTTTATCTATGGAAATATAACAGAAGAAGAGATAAATTTTTTGAATAAAATATGTACAAGGAGTTGTCTTATTGCGATTGGAGAGACAGCAATATATTTGCTTAAAAGACAAATAAAAATTGATTTTATTCTGTTAACAGAAAATGTAAATGATTTGCTGTTTAAAGAAAATGATTGTTGGAAAGAGATACCGTTAATTGTTGATACAAGTGTTTCAGGTGATATTTTAAGCAACCATATTGGAAGAAAATTTTTTGCTTTTTCTGGAAGTGAGATTGAAAGAAATTTTTATGATAATTTGATGCAACAGCAGGAGGCATTATATAAATATAACGAATTAATTGTTTTACCTGGAGAAAACATGAAAGAAACTATGCTATTTCTTTCAAATTTCATGGGGGACTCTTATACATTTTTTATTGATTCAGATCAAAGTATGGGAAAAGCAGTACAAATTTATGAAGGGAACCAGAGATTAGTTGAACAAAATGAATATGATAGAACATTAGAAAAATATTTTAATATACATGTCTCTATAGAAAATATATTAAGCTGGCTTATACCATTATTTAAAAAAGAATTTTTTGTTAAATTTTGTAAGGAATATCAAAAGCTGTTAAACGAAATTCAAGCTGCAGAAAAAATTGTAAATCAAAGTATTGGATTATATGAGAATTTATATGAGTTAGCAAATCAGGAAAAAGTATGGAAAGAGGATTTGGATTTTATAACAGCTAAGCTAAATGAAAATACTTTGAAGTTAGATGATGTTCAATATATAACGTATATCTTAAGTATTTCACAGCATGTCGATATAGAATCAATTGAACGTGATAAAAAGAATGAAATTGCCCAGATAGCATTGGAATCAATAGAAAGCTATAAAAAAATAAAATATGTATTACAACAAATTATACCAGAGCAAAATGTAATAATTTCAAAAGAGAATGCAGACAAAGACGATATAAAAAAAGGGGATAAAATAGAAAATATTTTATTGGTAGGTGGAAAATCACAGTATGATGTCTTACCATTTTTTGTGGAGGGATTAAAAAAAGGTTTTCAAAAATTGGACATTACAACATATGTATATATAACTTCGGATATGGAACGTTATAAAAAGATAATGCAAACTGGTTATAATCATTTTCAGAACACGGTAGGTTATCAGTATATTTTATTGATGAATGGTGTGTTTTTGGAGGCAGAAAGATATGATATAGTGTCTGATAATTATCGCAACTTGTTTGATAATGTGAATTCCAAAGTTATTCCTATGTTTGTTGATCATCCATTTTATCATATGGGAAGACTTGATTATTCACATTTTGCCCATATGGTTTTATTTACAGATGCTAACTGGGTAGAGTATACCGAACATTATTTAAAAGATATTCCCAATGCAATATTTTTGCCACTTGGGGGAATAGAATGTCAAGATGAATTTACCGAATTTAAGGAAAGAGAAAATAAAATAGTATTTTTTGGCGGATATTCTGATTTAAAAGAAATGCAGCAGCGGATAGAACAACATAGGTATTCGCAGGTGATAAAAAAGATATTAGCTATATTAATTGAACATCCACAGATGACGATTGAAATGGCAGTTGATATTTTAGAGAAAAATAATAATTCTAGATATACGATTCATCATCTAGTGTTTAATACGGACGTAATAAGTGTTGTAGATATATATATCAGACAGTATTATAGACAGAAAGTTGTCTATAAAATTGTTGAAAGTGGTATTCCGATTGATATATACGGGTGGAACAATGTGGCATATGATAATTATTCCAATGTTCATTTAAAAGAAGCAGTTTCTTTAGATGAAATGTTGCAAATCTGTGGAAATACAAGATTTGTTTTAAATGTGCAACCGTGGACTAAGTCTGGAACTCAGGAGAGGGTATTTAATACAATGTTATGTGGTGCAATTTCTGTTACAGATGACACTCAGTATTTAAGGGAACATACCGTAGACGGAGAAAATATTTTAATGTATCAGTTGCAGGAACTTGATTGTTTAACGGAAAAGTTACGGTATTATATGGAACATGAAGAAGAGGCCGAAAAGATAGCTGTTGAGGGGAATAGATTGGCAAAACGGAGTCACACATGGAGTAACAGGGCAGAAGAATTATTAGAAATCATGAAACAGCAGAGGAGGTAGAATATGCAGATTATTAAATATGCTTTTCAACAGCATGGTGATGATCGAGGGATGCTTGTAGCATTAGAGGAATTTAACGATATCCCATTTGAGATAAAAAGAGTTTATTACATGTATGATACAAAAGAAGGAGTTCGACGTGGATATCATGCACATAAGTCTTTAGAGCAGATACTGATTTGTATTCATGGTTCCTGTAAAATTTTACTGGATAATGGAAAAGAGAAAAAAATTGTTTCTTTGGAACGTCCATACGAAGGTCTTTATGTTGCGAATAATATGTGGAGAGAAATGTTTGATTTTTCACCAGATGCAGTTTTGATGGTATTAGCGTCAGAAGTATACAATGAAGAAGATTATATAAGGGATTATAATGAATTTTTAAAGCTTGTTAAAGGGGATACAAAGGAATGAAAGTACCATATTTAGATCTGTCAGCAGTACATGATCCTATCAGAACAGAACTAGAAGATGCCTTTCATGAGGTAATGGATCGGGAATGGTTTATTAGGGGACAGGCTGGTATAGATTTTGAAAAAGTGTATGCAAAGTATTGTGGAGTGAATTATTGTGTCGGTGTGGGAAATGGTTTAGAAGCAATTCGTTTGATATTAATGGCGTGTGATATTGGAAAGGGAGACGAAGTGATTGTTCCTGCAAATACATTTATTGCTACTGTTCTTGCAATTACACAGGTTGGCGCAACTCCGGTATTTGTGGATGCTGATGTAACAACATATAATATAGATGTTTTTAAGATCGAGAAAGCTATAACTGACAAAACGAAGGCAATTATCGCAGTTCATCTATATGGAAGACTTGCAGAAATGGATAAAATATGTTCATTGGCAAAAAAATATGATTTAAGGGTATTTGAAGATGCAGCACAGGCACATGGAGCAAGAAAAAAAAATAAGCGTGCTGGAAGTTTTTCTGATGCAGCAGCTTTTAGCTTTTACCCTGGGAAAAATCTGGGATGTCTAGGAGATGGAGGAGCAGTTGTAACGAATGATAAGCGACTTGCGGATAAAGTTAGGGCGCTGGGAAATTATGGTTCAGAAGAAAAGTACAATCATATTTATAAAGGGTGTAATTCACGCCTGGATGAGTTTCAGGCAGCGTTTTTGTTAAAAAAATTACCTTATCTGGAAAATTGGAATGAAGAAAGAAGAAATATAGCTTTTAAATATATGACACAGATTACGAATAAAAAAATAAAACTTCCTGAGAAATTGGAAGATAGATATAGTAATGTGTTTCATATATTTCCAGTTATGGTAGAGGAAAGGGAAAACTTTATTAGTTATTTAGAGGGAAAAGGCATTGGGGTCAATGTACATTATCCTTGTCCGATTATGAAACAGCCAGCGTATTCTGAATTCTTTGAAAAGTCAAATGAATACCCTGTTACACAATATATTTGTAAGTCAGAGGTCAGCTTACCGTTATATCCGGGAATGACAGAAGAGCAGGTTAACTGGGTAATTGATTGTGTAAATGTATATTAAGATGTAAGAGGAAATTATGAGATTACGGGAATTACAGAAAAAAGATGTACTTTATATGTTAGAGTGGATGCATGATTATGAGGTTGTAAAGGATTTAAAAAGTAATTTTCAGGCGATGCAAATAAAGGATTGTGAGAATTTTATCGATTTTGCGAATTCAAGTAATACAGATATACATAAGGCAATTGTAGATAAAACTGATGAATATATGGGGACGGTAAGTTTAAAACATATAAAAAATAATACAGCCGAATTTGCAATTGCAATTCGTAAAATAGCAATGGGATATGGATTTGCGTCATATGCTATGAATGAAATTATTCAATATGGGTTTTAGGAGAAAGGTTTGCAGATCATATATTGGTGTGTAGATAGAAATAATAAACGTGCATGCAGATTTTATGATAAAAATGGTTACAGGAAGATAAAGGTAGAGGAAGAAATGTCTGTACAATCTGTGATTTATAATAATTATGAGGAAACACAGATAAAAAAATATTTTTGGTATGCTAAAAAAGCCTAAAAATTATTTGAAGAATTTATAAGGCTTAATATTTTTTGAAAAATTGATTCATAGCTAAATAGTTTTGAAATCTTAGTAAATCCTGCATTTGCAATGGAAATTCGTTCCTCTTCATGTTCAAGGTAATAATCAATTTTTTGCATCATATCTTTTTTACTTTCAAAGAAAACGAATTCTTTGTTTGGAACGAAATGTTTCAAAAAATCTGATTGAAAATTTGTGAGCAAGAAACCACCACTTGCCATAATTTCTAAGCAACGAAGAGGAATACCACTTTTAATACTGCGTAGGGTAATGTTAAGATTGATTTTACTATTATGAAAAATATAGGGTGCTTCGATAAGCGGATCAGCAATTCCCATATTTTTAGCATTTGGAATAATAAAATTGTCATTTGATGTAAATAGTTTTAAAGTATGTTTTGCAGCAACAGCAGTAAGATATTCAATACGTTCTAATGATGTTAATTTTCGACATAAATAGTAATCTGAAAAAATATAACTTAAAGGTTCAACACCATCTGGATTTTTTTTGTAGTGCACTGCATTTTGGATTTGTGTTGTAATGGAGGAAGTAAGACATTCTTGTATAAAATTATAACCATAAACATGTGATTGGGCTTGCAAAAGTCCATCCAGATAGCCTTTGGTATAAGGTGGAAGCTTATTTAATGAGTCATATAAATTATGTTCTTCGTTATATAAAGAGCCGACAAAAGAAATTTCGGCAGATAAGCGTGAGGCATCATAGGTCTGCTTGAAAAGGGCAGAAATACGGTTGGAGTTGACAGGAAGAGGCATATAATGGAACGTGGAAATACCTTCTTTCTGAAATTGAGAAACAAGGTAACTATCAAATAAAAATATATAGTTTGTAGGGTAAGTAACTGTGTAAGAATAAAGTTTTACCTGTGGACTATCATATACAAGTGAGACATATTTAATATTATGTTTAAAACATGCAGTGGCCAACAATGGGAAAAAATTATATGAAAAACAGAAATCAAAGTTTTGACTTTGAAATATAGAATGAATATTTTCTGCAAAGGAGTTACTTTTTCTGAGGTTATAGTCTGGATGGGAAAATAAAGTGACAGAGTCATGCCTTTCGTGGAAAAAATTTAATAAATCAGTACGACCAAAACATGGCCAGTCAAGAAATAAAATATTCATACTATACAATCCTTTCTATTTAAAATTGATTATAACAGAGAAATAAATTTTTTCTAGTTTTTTTATGAAAATGGTATACAATAGTGTGGTAGATAGCGTGGTGAATATGAAAGTACAAATTTTTGTTATGACACATAAAAAATTTAATCCGCCGAGCAATCCAATATATGTGCCGCTTCAAGTAGGAGCTGCGTTGAATGAGAATTTGGGATATATAAGGGATGACAGTGGAGATTCCATATCAGAGTTGAATCCTTACTATGGAGAACTTACGGGAATGTACTGGCTATGGAAAAATTATCATGATGCAGATTTAATTGGTATATGTCATTATAGGCGATACTTCTTTAATGATGATGGAAAGCTGATGTCGAAAGAAGAATATGAAATGGCATTAAAAGACGCAGATGTGTTAGTTTCAAATGCAATGTATGCACCAAAATCATATATGGAATATTTTGGTGAGGCACATAATGAAAAAGATATGATATTGGCAGGAGAGATAATAAAGGAACTTTTTTCGGAAGATTTTGATGCATTTGAAAAAGTAATGCAAGGGAAAAAGTATTATTTCGGTAATTTATGCGTTATGAAAAAAGAGCTGTTTGATATGTATTGTGAGTGGCTTTTTTCAATCTTTTTTGAAATGGAAAAATATATAGATGTGAGCAGTTATGATGATTATCATAAACGGTTATTTGGCTTTTTGTCTGAGGAGTTATTGTTAGTTTATATTACAGCGAAAAGATTAAAAGTGAAAGAAGGTCATATTGGGATCACGGCAGAGAAAGCCGAGACAGTTGAGTTTAAACGTGCAATGGGACAACTGGTAAAAATGGGACAATTCTCAGAGGCAAGGCAGTTATAAAAAGAACAGGGAATAACTGGAATGTATGCGGTATCAAAAAATCTTTCGCAATTAATAAGCCATTTGAGGATAGTAAGAGAAATAATGAAAAAAGAACAAAATGGTGAAAAAATTAACGAAACAGATATTGAATACATAAATAAAACAAATGTATCAGAGATCATGAGACAAATCATTATTGCAAATATATAAAGAGGTGGATTGAAATGGAAAAATCATTTAACCAGGAGTGGGAAACAGTGCATAGCACACAGGAATGGGGGATGTACCCTACAGAACATGTCATAAGATTTGTGGCAAGAAATTATTATAAAACACCGGAGCGAAGTAAAGTAAAAATGCTGGATTTTGGCTGTGGAACAGGTGCACATACATGGTATCTTGCAAGAGAAGGGTTTGATGCATATGCGTTTGACGGTTCTGAAAGTGCAATTAAAAGAGCAAAAGAAAGGTTTGAAAGAGAACATTTGAAAGCACATTTTGATGTTTTGGATGCACTAGATGTCAATTATCCGGATGGATATTTTGATGCAGTTATTGATAATGTATGTGTTTATGGTAATTTATTGGACAATATCAATACAATGTATGCAAATATTTATAGGATGTTAAAAACAGGTGGTAAACTACTGACTACATGTTTTGGCACATTTTTATGATAAAGCTGAATTAAATTATGTGTTAGAAAAAGCTGGGTTTAAAAATATACAAATAGATACAATATTATACACAGATAGGCATGTACAAGTAGAACAGTATATTGCTATTGCAGAAAAATAACAGGAAGATAGGGAATAGAATGGATATTAGGGAACTGCAGACACCATGTTTTGTGTTGGATGAAAAAGAATTTGAAAATAATATCAGGGATTTTAAAAAAATTTTGGATGAATATTTCCCATCAAATAGAATTGGTTATTCATTTAAGACAAATTCGTTACCATATATTATAAAAAAAGCTCAGAAAATAGGGTGTTATGCAGAAGTTGTATCGGATACGGAATATCTTCTTGCAAAACAAATGGGCTATACAGCGGATCGGATTATATTTAATGGACCAATAAAAGGGAAAGATATATTTAAAAAAGCATTTGCAGAGGGTACATTGATTAATATAGATTCTATGCGCGAGATAGAGTGGCTGGAACAAATGTCAAAACATGGTGTAAAGGGAAAAATAGGTATTCGTATAAATATAGATTTAGAGAGTATATTACCTGGACAGACCTCAACAGGAGACGATGGGGGGCGTTTTGGATTTGGTTACGAAAATGGAAACTTGCATACTGCAATTCTTAAAATAAATGAGATGCAGGGAATACAGATAAAAGGTGTTCATATGCATGTCAGCAATAAAAGTAAAAGTCCGGAAGTTTATCAGATTCTTGCAAAAAAAGCTTGCGAGATAGCAGAAGATGAAAAGTTAGAGTTGGAGTATATCGATATAGGAGGGGGGTTTTTTGGCGGGGGAGATCAGGGAGCTTCTTATAAAAAATATGTAGAAGCTATACATGATATTTTATGCAGGAGAAAAAAGCAGGAAATAACACTAATTGTGGAACCTGGTGCATCGGTAATTGCAACAGCAGTAGATTATGTTACAGAGATTATTGATAAGAAGGATACAGTCAGAAACCGCTTTGTTATAACAGACGGAAGCAGATTGCATATTGATCCTTTTTTTCATAAACAAAATTACCAATATTCTGTGATAACATCTCAAAAAAATAGGGTAGATAGACAGGTTATTTGTGGCTTTACCTGTATGGAAAAAGACCGGTTGCTGGAATTGAAAAATGAGTATGAACTCGAACCAGGAGATAAAATAATTTATCATATTGTAGGTGGGTATACAATGTGCTTTAATTCACTTTTTATTGAATATTTACCAACTGTATATGTCAGAACTGAGGAACATTATACAATCGTAAGAGAAAAATGGGGAGTAACAGAATTCTTACAAAAATGTAAGTGGGAGTAATGGTATGAAAAACATATTAATTCTAAATGCAGGGACAAGAAATAAGTTAATAAAAGATTTTAAAAAAGATTTAGATGATCGGGTAAAAATAATTGCGACAGATAGCTTTTATTTGGCGCCTGCGTTATATGAGGCAGATAAATATTATGTTACAAAACGTTGGGATGAAGATGGCTATTGGGATGAAATAGATAACATTTGTAAAGAGAATGAGATAGGACTTATATTATCACTGATTGATCCGGAATTAGAATTATTAGCAAAACAAAAAGCACATTTTGAACAAATAGGAATTATGGTTAATGTGGGAGAAGAAAATATTATACATAAATGCTTTGATAAATGGGAAACATTACAGTTCTTGAAGGAAAATGATTATCCTTGGATCAAAACTTATAAAACAATAGAGGATGCAGATATGGATCTGAAAAATGGACAATTGGCATATCCATTATTTATTAAGCCAAGATGTGGAAGCGGAAGTGCGGGAATACAGAAGATTCAGAATGCAGCACAATTACGATCTGTTAATACAGAAGATGTCATAGTTCAAGAATATATGCAAGGGCAGGAAATAGGTGTAGATATTTACGTAGACTTAATCTCGAGGGAAGTAATTTCTATTTTTGCAAAAAAGAAATTGAAGATGCGTGCAGGAGAAACGGATAAAAGCGTTTCGTATAAAAATGAAAAACTATTTCGTTTGATAGAGAAGTTTTCAAAAGGGTTCGGATTAGTAGGAACAAATGATATTGATGTATTCGAACAAGATGGAGAATTTTATATTTCTGAGGTAAATCCTCGCTTTGGGGGGGGATACTTGCATGCGTATGAATGTGGAGAAAGATTTCCGTTTTTTTTAATGAACAATATGAATGGAATAGTAAATAAACCTTGTATTGGTAAATACGAATCAGGTGTATATATGATGAAATATTTTGATATACATATGATGAAGATGGAGGAATAGATAGATGAAACCACATGTATTTATTATTGCTGAGGCGGGGGTAAATCATAATGGAAGTTTAGAATTGGCGTATAAACTGGTGGATGCAGCAAAAGAAGCAAATGCGGATTGTGTTAAGTTTCAAACTTATATAACCGAGAATGATACAGCGGTAAATTGTGAAAAAGCAGAATATCAGAAAACAGAACAGCAGGAAAGCCAATATGAATTATTAAAAAAATTAGAACTATCCTTTGATGATTTCCGTAAAATACAAGAGTATTGCAAAAAAAAGGGAATTATGTTTTTATCAACGCCATTTGATATAGAGAGTTTAAAATTTTTAGAAGAAATACACATGCCTATTTGGAAAATTGCCTCCAGTGAGGTGGAAAATTTTCAGTTACTCAGAGAAATGGCAAAAACACATAAACCAATAATTTTGTCTACGGGGATGTGTACAATTGAGGAGATCAGTAACGCAGTAGATGTTTTAAAAAAATATGGTGCTGGAGAAATTAGAATTTTGCATTGTAATACGCAATATCCAACTCCTATGGAAGATGTTAATTTAAAGGCAATGTATGAACTAAAAAGTATGTTTCAGTGCGACATAGGATATTCAGATCATACACAAGGGATAGAAGTTCCTATTGCAGCAGTAGCGATGGGAGCAACAATTATTGAAAAGCATTTCACTCTTGATAGAAATATGGAAGGACCGGATCATGTAGCCAGTTTGAACCCATTAGAGTTAAAAGAGATGGTACAGGCAATTCGAAATATTGAAAAAGCAATTGGTACAGGGAAAAAGGTTCCTAGTAATTCTGAAAAGGAAAATCGAATTGCGGCAAGAAAGAGTATATTTGCAAGATGTGAGATAAAAAAAGGACAAAAATTTACAGAAGAAAATATTATTGCAAAAAGACCAGGTGGTGGAGTGAATCCTATGCGCTGGGAAGAAGTCATTGGAACATGTGCTGTACGGAATTTTAAAAGAGATGAGATGATTGAACTATGAAAAAAGTATGTGTGGTAACTGCTACAAGGGCAGAATACGGATTACTGTATCCGATATTAAAATTAATCGAGAAGGATACCGAGTTAGAACTGCAGTTAATTGTGAGTGGAACACATTTAAGTAAGAAATATGGATATACAAAAAATGAGATTATACAAGATGGATTTCCGATTGCAGCAGAAATTGATATTTTGGATGATGTAGAAGATGAATGTGCTGTATCAAAGGCGATGGGAAGCGTGTTGATACAGTTTTCACAATTTATAGCCCAAAATAGACCGGACATTGCAATTATTCTGGGCGATCGTTATGAAATGATGGCATTTGCAACCGTATTTGTGAACGCAAAAATTCCCATTGCACATTTAAATGGTGGAGAAACAACAGAAGGAGCCTTAGATGAAGCATATCGTCATTGTATTACCAAAATGAGCATGTATCATTTCGTAAATTGTGAGGTGCATAGAAAACGCGTAATTCAGTTAGGAGAGAATCCGAGCCGGGTATTTAATGTCGGGGATACATGTGTTGATAATATTTTAAATCAAAAATATATGGCGAAAGAGAAATTAAAGATAAAATTAAATTTAGAGAAATTTCCTGAAAATTTAGCGATAGTAACGTATCATCCTGTGACGTTAGAAGAAAATTCTATAGAACAGTTTCAAAAATTACTTGACGTGTTGGAAGAACATGGAGAGTATTTCTATTTATTTACGAAAGCAAATGCAGATTATCAGGGAGATAAATTGAATCAGCTTTTAGAAAAAAGAACAAAGAATTGGGATAATGCGAAATTGATAGATTCAATGGGAAGAGAATATTATATTTCGGCATTAAATTATGCAAGCATCATGATTGGAAATTCTTCAAGCGGATTATATGAAGCTCCTGTTTTTAAGATACCAACAATTAATATTGGAAATAGACAAAAGGGCAGAGTACATGGGAATACGGTCATTGATTGTAAAGCAGACCGGGAGGAAATTAGCAAGGCAATTTTGACTGCACAAAGTGAAGGATTTCAAAATCAATGTAAAGCCAGCAAAAATATATTCGGTGAGGGTCATGCATCAGAGCAGATAGTAAGTTATATAAAAAAAGAATTAAAGGGAAAAATCAATCTCGAAAAAAAATTTTATGATATATGTTTTTAAAAGAAAGTTATAGGAAAGATAATGGCAGATATAACGAATGAAGATTTTTTGCAGCTTGTAAAAATAGTACAGAATATGCAACAAAAGATTATGAATTTAGAACAGGCAAATCAAGTCTTGATCAAGTCCAATAAACAGTTGTTTGAATGGCTGCAGGATACAATAGATGAAAACGAGGATTATAAACAAAATGTTCGTTTTGAAATACAGGCAGAGGTAAAAGAGGATAAAGAATATTGGTATCCGAACATCAAGTCTGGCAGGGAGGCAATTGACAGGATTGTCAGAGAGGGATGTTCCATGGCAAGATTTGGAGATGGTGAATTTGCTGCAATAGCAGGGAGGATTCGTCATAAGTTTCAAACGACAGATGATAAAAAACTAGCAGAACGGCTCAAGGAGGTATTAAATTCAAAAGACAATAAACTTTTGATAGGAATAGCAGATAATTATGGATGCCTCCAGCAATATAATGAACAGGCGCAAAGAGAAATTAGAAGATATTTAAAGCGAGAAGTACGAAAAGAACATTTAGAATTGTTGAATAAAGATACTTGCTATTATGATGCGTATGTAACACGACCTTATGTAATGTATGCGGATAATAGAACCGACGCGCCAAGAAAAAGATTTGAAAATTTAAAACATATCTGGGAAGGGCGAGATTGTATACTGGTAGAAGGAAAACAGACGAGATTAGGTGTTGGAAATGACTTGTTTGATAATGCAAATTCAATAAAAAGAATTATAGCACCAGCGGTAAATGCATTTGAAAACTATGATAATATATATAGTGAGTGCATAAAACAGAAGAAAGAAGATTTATTTTTAATTGCACTTGGACCAACTGCAACGGTGTTAGCATACGATTTATACAAAGCTGGGTATCAGGCGGTTGATGTAGGACATGTCGATTTAGAATATGAGTGGTTTTTAAAAGGGGAAGGACATAGAACATATGTCGAAGGAAAATATAACAATGAATTAAAGGGTGGAGAGCATCCGATTGAAATAATTGATTTGGAGTATAATAAACAAGTTATAACAGACATTTCAAGATAAAGGGGTTCTGAGTTTATGAGGATATTATTTTATCGCTACAACAGTATTTGTGAAGCTGATATTATAAATGTATTTGAAGAAAATACATTTGAGGTCGATTCAATAACAGAAGAAATGGAAAATAAAGAACTGGAAGCGGCAGAATGTCTGAAAATGGTTTCCGAAGCATTAAAGAAAAAAGAATATTCCATGGTATTTAGTATAAATTTTTTCCCGATTGTCTCTGAAGTCTGTAATATATTTAAAGTGCCATATGTATGTTGGATTGTGGATAGCCCGGTAATGGAATTATATTCTTATTCTATAAGAAATAAGTGTAATCGTGTTTTTATGTTTGATTATGCATTGTACGAAGAATTCAGAAATGAAAATCCAACAGGTATTTTTTATCTGCCATTAGGTGCAAATTATCATAGATTGGATACTTTAATATCGTCAATAACGTTGGATGAAGCAAAAAAATTCAGCTCAGATATTGCGTTTGTGGGCTCTTTGTATACAGAAAAATGTCCGTATAATCGTTTAAAAGAAGATGGTTCATATCTGAAAGGATATTTAGATGGACTCATTGAAGCACAATTAAAGGTTTATGGGTACAATTTTTTGGAAGAATGTATTACAGATGATATGGTTGGTGAGTTTAAAAAGAAAGTACCATTTTATCAATTCCCTGAAAAAGCAGTGCATAATGATAAAGCTGCATTGGCACATTTATATCTAGGCAATAAAGTGACGGAACAAGAGAGATTAAGATTACTAAAAAGCATAGCAAGATACCATAAGGTTACGTTGTATACGGGAAGTGATGTTTCTGGATTGCCACAGGTAGAGATGCGGGGATTGGCAAAAACTATGACTGAAATGCCAAAGATATTTCATCTTTCAAAAATTAACTTGAACTTTACATCAAAACCCATTCGCACGGGATTACCACTTAGAATATGGGATATTTTAGGTGCAGGTGGATTTGTCCTGACAAATTATCAGACAGAGATAACAGAATACTTTGAGATTGGAAATGAATTAGAGACATTTTCATCGGAAGAAGAATTATTAGATAAAATATCGTATTATCTTACACATGAAGAAGAACGCTGTAAGATAGCGAGAAGGGGATACGAAAAAGCCAAAAAGGAATATACGTTACAAAAAAGAATAAAACAAATGCTTGAGATGGCAGGGATTGTGGATTGTTAGGAGGAATACAGATGAAAAATTTAGCAGTAATTCCAGCAAGAAGCGGATCAAAGGGATTAAAAGATAAAAATATAAAAGAATTATGTGGAAAACCATTATTAGCATACTCTATAGCAGCAGCACAAAAATCAAAAATATTTGACAAAATACATGTGTCAACAGATTCAGAAATTTATAAGAAAATTGCTGTAGAATATGGAGCAGATGTACCGTTCCTAAGAACGGCGGAAATGTCATCAGATATTGCAACTATGTGGGATGCGATGAAATATGTTATAAATGAGTATCGTAAATGTGGAGAAGTGTTTGACACAATAACGATATTGCAGCCAACATCACCATTAAGAAATGAAGAGGATATACAGGGAGCATATAAGTTTTTCTGTGAAAAGAATGCAAGTATGATATCTTCTGTTTGTGAGATGGAACATTCTCCGCTATGGAGCAATGTTTTGCCGCAGGATTTATCGATGGAAAACTTTGAGGATGAAGAGGTTGCATTTCTTCCAAGACAACAACTCCCGACATATTATCGTGAAAATGGCGCAATATATATTTTAAAGACACATCACTTATTTTCACAAAAAAATTTATATAAAGAAAATTGCTATGCCTATATCATGGATCAGCTTCATTCCGTAGATATTGATCAGGAACTTGACTTTTTAGTTGCTGAGGTTCTGATGAAGCAATATAACCACCAGAATGAGAGATAAGAAGCCTCCACTTTGTGATTGATTGGTAAATATTTTATAAAAACAGACCGATATATATGAAAAATGTACTTATCATGGAAGATAAGAAAAAACAGGGAGGTTTTTATGAAGGCAGAGCAGCTTACGTTATTTTTTATATCCCCGGACAATACGGTTGTGGAAGCAATGCAGAAGATCGATCGTAATGCCAGGGGAATTTTGTTTGTTGTAAATGAGCAACAGAAGCTGCTTGGAGTGATCACGGATGGGGATATCAGGCGTTGGTTGATCCGTACAGGGGAACTTAAGGCAGCAGTTGCAAAAGTAATGAATATCAATCCCAAAAGTATCACGAGAAAAGAGCAGTGATTATTATGGTGCGGCGGAGCCGCCAGTCCGGTGTGGCGTGAGCCACCTGTCCGGACTAACGGAGCCACTCCATTGTATAATGGTCTCATAAATT
>QWCE01000994.1_pt1 | contig 47148 bp, 72 predicted proteins | sample 1972531 | NCBI WGS metagenome assembly QWCE01 (sample SAMN09866716, study PRJNA288562) | Human gut metagenome isolate term4_stool, whole genome shotgun sequencing... | reverse complement strand
ATGCCGGCTTCTCTTTTTATTATGGCCCGTTGGTCAAGCGGTTAAGACAGCGGCCTCTCACGCCGTTAACGTGGGTTCGATTCCCGCACGGGTCACCAAGACAGCATAATCCGAACTTAATTCTTTATGAGAATGGGTTCGGATTATGTTTTTGTATCAGTGATTTATATACGAAATAGCGCAAAAAATCCGGGCGGCAGTCGATGTGACTGCCGCCCGGATTGCATATAAAGGGCTAATTGGATTCTTTTGGCATATCCTTTTGAGATAGCTCGCGCTCGTAGTCCTGCTGGATATAGGGGAGAATAAACTTTGCAAATTGATTTATGTAGGCAGAATCAATCTGCGGGTCTTTGATGGTGGGGATGATCTGAGCGTCAATAGATGCATTATCAGAAGACTTTTGCGGCAAATAGAACTCCTTTTAGTCAACCATAAATAAGTCGAGAATATCATTACATTTCACGGAAGTGTAACCCCATAGAACGGAACTGAGAATGCTTAGAGCTTCTTCGCGGCGGCTGTAATAGGTGCGTATGGAAAGTGTGAAGCCTTTTCCATCGAGGGCGTACAGAATCTCATTAGCGTTTTCATAGCGCTGTGGAGAAAGATATGAATAATAGAGAATCCAATAGTAGAGCTCACCTTTCTTGTGCTTTTCCCGCATCAGATTAACGGATGAATCTATAACAGACAACATCTTTTTACTGCGTGATATGGATTGTGCGTACCCTTCAAGGTGCGGATTTGGGAGAGCTAAATCGTCAAAAGATGCCCTATTAGAAGCTCCATAGGCGGCGTGAAACTCGGCATGCAAATTTCGTTCTGCAACTTCTACATTCCATAGTGCATCCCGGTAGTTTTTCATAAGCGTCAGAGTATCGTGAAAATATTTAGAAACGTCTTTCTTTTGATTGTTCAATGCAAAAGCTCCTTCTTTTTATCAAAAATTAAAGTGTGGTTTTAGTGGATAAAATCTCTCTGGCAGTAGTTTTGGTTGTATCCGCATTGTTTTTCCTCATATCTTTGCCGGAAAAGAGGATGGGCGCACAGTATTCCAAAATACGACCATAAATACGCGAATGCTCGACATCGGGAGCGTTTTTCATCTGCTCTAACGACAGGTTGGTTGTGACGATCAGTGGCTTACAGCTGCGGTAGCGGCGGTCAACGACTTGGAACATCTGTTCCATAGCGTAAGAGGTGTTGCGTTCCACACCCAAATCGTCAAGAATCAGTAAATCGTAACGTCCGATGGAATCTATGTAGTCAATTCGCTCTTCGGGAAACATCCCCGTCAGGCGGGATAAGATGGTGGGAAAGTTTGTCATCATCACGGAAACATCCCTGTCCAGCAGTGCATTGGCAATGCACCCGGCAAAAAAGGATTTTCCTGTGCCAACATCCCCGAAAAGAAGTAAGCCAGTATTTGAAGTGTAGGCCTTATCCCAGCCATCAACGTAAGCACGGGCCTTTTCCATCAATGGATTTTGCCCATTGTCGTTGGCAAAGGTGTAATTGTATAGGTGACGGTCTTGCAGGCCTTGCTCACGCCTGCGCCGGATGCGCTCAATACGTTTTCTCTGTTCTTCAGTCTCTCTGCGGCGCTGTTCTGCAATCGCCAGACAGGGGCAAAGGCATCGAGGGGTGAAGTGCTCTGCAATACCGTGAATAGGAATTACAGCCTGTCTTTGCCCGCCGCAGGACTTGCAGTGAATCAGGCCATCGGCGGGGTCGATGTACTCATCTGCGGCTAGCACGATGTTTTGTGCAGCGCTGTTGAGCAGTACGTGAATCTCGGAAGAAAGCTCTTTCATACAGTTTCGCCCTCCTCCACGCTGTAATCACGGCTGTACGTCTGCTGATGGCTTTTCTTCTGATCAGCAGCGGCCCAACGACGAATCGTCGCAGCGTGATTTTGGTATTGACGTCCACTGGATGTCATGTACTCGGAGAGCCTGTCAATGTAATGCTTCCATGAGGTTGGTAGTTTATTTTGCAATTCAACTAATTCGCTGTCAGAAAGAAAGACGTTTTGATAGGCTCCGAATGCGGAGCGGATGGGCTGTCCCTCTTTCTCTCTCACTCTGACTTTATCTCTAATCTCTATCTCTGGTGGACAAATGTCCGCCCTTACGGTAAAAGATGGGAGCTGTTGTTGGAGACGAAGCCGCTCCATACGCTTGCGTTCTGCCTCGGTAGAAGATTGACCGATAAAGAGTTGAATATCGGTCATATAGTAGGTGCGATTTGCAAGAATCTCTATAAGCCCGAATTTAAGAAAAATCTTGATGGCACGTTCAACGGTGCCGACCTGATAGCGCGTGACAATGGCAAGAGTCTGGAATGTATGCGGCATGTTTTCACTGACCAACAGGAGACCATTATAGGGCAAAGAGATAAGGTAGAATTTGAGCAGCAAGAGAATGTATAAAGGACCGTCCTGCATTTGCTCTAAGAGCAGAATTTTAGAATCATTGAAGAAGGTCTCTTTCAGCTTCATGTAGTAGTATTTGTGGCTTTCGGACATGGACAAAATCCTTTCAGAGATTAAATGTTTCCTGAAATTCTCGGAAGTTGATAATCTGCAACTCGATGGAATCTCCGCAGAGTGGCCGCAGCGCGTCTGCCTGAAAATCGAAGCAGACGATAATGCCGCTGTATTTCAGAAAATTTATAGCAGAGATAAAACGAAATAGGCGTGGAATGTCCGGCAGATAGCTGAACAGAACCGGCGCGCCTGAGTCGGTGAGGGCATCGTGTTCAAAGTGACTGCCGGAAGATGGCGGCTGAAGCTCCTGTCGAAGTATGGCGTTTACTTGTTCGACGATTTCGGGGAGGCAAAGCATCTGCAAGAGCGCCTCCCCATAGGAATCGTTTGTCAAAAAGTAAAAATGTTCGTAGCCGTCATGCAGCAGGAAGTGGTCGCGTTTGTGAGTCTGGGAACGCTCTAGCAGGGTGCGAAGAGTGTCCACACTGTCTGAGAGTAAAAGACCACTTGTTTTTGGATTGAAAGAAACTTTTTTCCGATAAATTTGCTCCAACATGGCTTTGGCACGTTGCTCGACTTGCGGCTCAAAGACCGGCAGAAACTCCATGCTGTTGTACACGGCGAAAACGCGGCTGGACGTGAACAACGTGCCTGCCATACGAGAACCACGAATCTTGAGCGTTTCGAGTTCGGCTTCTTTCATCTCGCGGGAGTCATAAAAGCAGGGCTGTTCGATGCAGAACGGGCCTCTTGCGGATGGGGAGAAGATTGGCGGTTTTTCGTCACGATAAATCAGTGCGCCTGCATTCAGCATCGTCACATAGGTTTGCGCAATACGGTGCAGCCGGATACGGCGAGAGACCTCTGACTTGATGGCGTTCGTATCGCTGCATCCGGATAAATAAAATTCAAAGCGTGCGGGTTCTTGCTGCAATAACAGACGCTTGCCACGAACACCGAGCCGATAGCCTCGAAGATGCTGACGAGAAAAAATACGAAGGAGCTTGTCATGTGTCAAGGACGTGACGACTTTTTTGCGGTAACTTTCACTCGCGGTAAGGTGGGAAGAACAGGCGCAAGGAACCTCGCCGCAGATGGCCGTGAGCGACAACAGCTCATAATTGAGACTGTTGTGAGACGGTAAAGTTGGAGACTGTGAAGAAATAGGAATCACCTCGTTTTCCTACCGTAAGCACATTATCCTCGGTGCAACGCTTTCGTGAGGAACGCCCAAAAAGCGATTCTGACGCGGAAAAGTCACCAAAATGTGCAAGTAGAGATTTTTTGAAGAATTTTCAGACGAAATGGAGGTCAGCTTTTTACGGATTTTGCCGGATTTTTCATGTCCAGCCATGCAGAAAATTTCTCTTTTTGCATGACGGAAATGATGGTACAGGATGAATCTGCAAACCGTGTTGTCTGGAACTGATCGCACAGAGCGCCGGTGTCATCGGTCATGCAGTATAGCGTGATAATGTCAAGAACTTCTTTCGTTTCAAGATTGTCATAATCGCGTACGGCTTTAATGGGCAGGCAGCGGTCATAGACATGTTCGATGCAGACGGTGCATTCGCGGAAGTGGGGAAGATTTTGTTGTTCGGCATATTGCTTTAGTGCCGCATGAAGCGCTGGCTGCAAAAATTTGAAGCCCTCGGTGCGGGTCTTTTTAGGTAGCAGTGCGGGTAGCCTGACGGACAGAATACTGTCCGTTACATCAACGCATATGCCCTGCATCTCGGCAGCTTGCAGATAGTAGTCCTGCGGCATCCCGCCGCAAACGGTAAACAGAAAATTGCGAAGCTGGGCGGTGCTGCGCTCACTGAGTAAAGCGGTATTCTTGGCTACTTCAAAAAATCGAATAGGATCCGAACAGGAGAGTAGGCATTCCAATTCGTGCAGTTTCTTATCGATGTCGATAAGACAGCGCTGCTCCAAGCGGATATGAGTTAAAAGTGTATCTGAATTCAAAAGTACCTCCGTGATGACGTATAAGCAGGCGTATAATATGCGTATTAAGATAATTTTCCGACAGGAGAAAGTGATAATACGCAAACATTACGTTTGCTATACGCATTGAGCTTATACTACGTGTTTGTTTTAAAAATTCGGAAGGAAACAAGGATTAAAGGCCTAAAATCAGGTTGTGCGATTCGGAGTAAAAACACCGATGGAAGCACAACATTTGTGCGCATATTTACTTTACCATGTTTGCTGTGAAGAAAAAAATACATAGGTTCTGCAAATTTTATGCGGATTTTGTGCGGCTGCCTTTTTCGCATGAGAGCTGGCGTACAAGAGACGATTTTTTAAAATATAAAGAAAAAAGCGCCGCTGGAAAAAATCCAAGCGGCGCAGAAAGCGCTAAAGCTGTTTTATGTGGCGAGGATAATAAGTGAACCGGGACGGTAAATACGAGGAATCACTTATTATTCTTCTCCTGTGGCTGCGGAGAGTCCGGATGCGTTTCAGGGCGGTGCGGCTGATAAATGCCCATGATAGAGTACGGCGGCCAAGCATCGATTTCGTGGCGGATAGCAGTATCAAGGGCCTGCCGGCCAATTTTGTGAATAGCAGATTCTTTCTTTTCCATTGAAGAGGCCTCCTTTAAAATGATAGACTTCATATAGCAAAATTATTGCACGCCAAATCCATATGCGGAAAATGCCAGCAATAGCGCAACCGAAAAAGTAGAAAAAGCGATACATCCCGCCCAAATAGGATTTACAAAAAGGATGAGGGAAAACGCTATTAAAATAAAGGCAACACGCAAATAAATACGTGGCCGTAATGCGGACATTTCAGCAGAGGAAAGATGCAATTCGGGGTGGTTTACCGGACCGATTAAGGCAATAGAAAGTCCGGATATAATTGCAACAAATATAAACAAACTTGCATCTGGCATACAAATGGATAAGGAAAGAAACAGTATTTGAAGGATAACGGATGTAATCAGACATCCATGAGGTGTCTTTGCGTGATATCCCCCGGTACGAGCACGCAAAAAACGGAATGTAAAAGTATATAAGATGGATCCAATCCATCCGACGACGAGCGAACCGATAGGAATCAAGAGGCAAAGAGAAAGGACAGACATGAGAAACTTAATAACTACATAATGGCACCAATCTTTTTTATCTTCTGCTATGTAGTTGTGCGCTGCAAGAAAAATGGTAATCTTTTCTGCCAAATTTTCCATGTCCATCACCTCTTTGCAATTACACTACTATAACGAAGCAAGAATGTCCAAAAAAGTGGCGTAACTGCAATTTGGCGTGCATAACTGCAATTATTTGAGTGATCTAATTATTGAGTCAGTACGTTCTTCATACCATTCAGCACAAAACAAAAAGGAACTGTTTTTGTAGGACATTAGATGAAAGGCATCATATTTGTGCAGAGTTTCCATTACATTGCGAAGTCCAAAGCCATGAAGTTCTGGTTCTTGCTTCGTTGTTGCAATGTGGTCATTGACGATTGCTACAGGTAAACTGGAATTTTCGACAGAAAGAAAAATGGAAGTAGGAGAAGCATTAGCGTCACGAATTACTTTAACAGTAATCCAACGGTGATCAGTAGGCAGCTTTTCACAGGCTTCAATGGCGTTATCTAACAAATTCCCAATAATGATAGTCAAATCAACAGGAGAGGTTTTTATCTCGGACAGGTCATTCACTTCAAAACGTATATCAATGCCGGAATTTTTTGCTGCATATCCTTTTTGATTCAGAACAGCATCAACAGATGGATTATGGCTGTTAACCAACAAAATTCGCTCGGTCTGCTGTACCTGCAGCTGTTTAAGATATTCGGAGACCGCAGAAATTTCTCCATGATCTAACATCGCAGACAAAGTAAAAAGATAACCACGGAATTCATGTGTCATTTTCCGTTGAGCTGCATAGGAATCGCTAAGGGCCTGCATGCCGGCAGCCTGTGCATCGGCACGCTGCCTTGCGACGGCAAGAGCTTCGCGAGTTTGTGCGGTGCTTTCGATATTGTCGAATAGAAATAGAGCAACGACATCCACCACGCACATAACAAACAGACAGAATGTCCAAGAACTGCTTTCGGAAGATGAGGTCTGAAGAATGAGCAAAACAAACAGCGTGCATAAGGGGAAAAATGTTGCGAACGGAACCCAAACACGCGGCTTTCCAAGCTCCTTTAGCGGGGCGTGAAAGCGGTTGATAAGGGCAACTATTATGCCAAGAACACCTAAACGGATAAAGCAAAAAAGAATATACAGAGGAGCGTTGTTTAGATATTCTGCGCGTGTCATGTGAGTAATGCGCAGCAGTAAGGTTTCCATCAAAGAACTAATGGAATATATAGCGGCATACGATGTGACGACAGTAAACAAACGACGATCCCAACGACCATAATAGAGCGTGACATTCATTCCGTACAGAATGATAATTTCCATAAGAAAAACAAAAGGACCATTTAATTGAATACTGCTGGGAAACACGTTTGTGGCGACTGTGGCGATAAGTGCCCATAAAAGCCAGTACCCCCAAAACAAGCGGGAGTTGTGGCGGCGCACGAAAAAGGTATTCATAAAGAACATGTATAACAACATCTGGATGCTGTTCAGCAAAGAACTTAGCAGATAAACCATTCTTATGTGCGACCTTTCCATTCCAAGTATTTTGACTTTATGGCTCTGTAATTATGAAGACTCAAGGGGAGAGTTTCACCTGTTGTTAAAGTGGCACCAGACGTTTGGAGAGAAGAAAGATAGTTCATATTTACCAGATAACTGTTATGAATTCGTAAAAAGCCTTCGTCACACAATTTGTCTTCCATACTCCGAAGTGGCATACGAACCTTCAAGGTTTTGGGCGGAGTATCGCTTATATGCAGAATCGCGGCACGTCCGTCCGTCTCTGCGTAAACAAGCTGATCCAGAAAAACAGAGGTACTTTCACCCTCACAAAAAACATTTATTGTACGATTTTTGCTTTGGCAGGCTGCCAGAGCCTTGCTAAAGTAATCTGGCAATTTCACTTTTAGTTGCAGCTTGGGCAGGAAGCGGAAAGCGTTTACCTCGTAGCCCTCAGCTGCGTATTCGCCATAATTTGTTACAAAAATCAGAATGAAGCTTTTGCTTATGCTTCGCATCTTACGGGCCAATGACAGACCGTTGATGTCACCCATATCGATGTCCAAGAAAATCAAGTCGGATGTTTCGATTACGGATTTATCTATTGTATGAGGATCATCGAGGGTCGTGATTTTCATGCAGCGGCGATCAAATTCAGGCAGCAAAGTAATCTGCTGTGAAAGAAAATCAGCAAATGTGCGGTCATCATCGCAAATCAGAATATGCAGCATATTTTCTCCTGCTTTTGTTAAAATTTCCTTGTCTAATCGTGTACCCAAAATAGCGCACCTCACATTTCCTGTCAATATGTAAAAATCAAAATCGGACAAATCGACTGATTATAATGATAATATACGAATTATTGTCCACAGTCAACCTGTACACTATATATGTATAGGAGGCTGATACAGTTGGTTATCGACTTTTCGGATAGACTTCGCGAGCTTCGCCTTGAAAAAGGCTACTCTCAGGCAACATTATCCCAAAAGATTACGAATCTGGGGCAGCCCCTGAGCGAAGCTGCCTTGGCAAAGTATGAGAGCGGGCGTACGATTCCAAACTTGCAGGTGGCGGCATATCTGGCGGATTATTTTGGAGTCTCAATAGATTATTTGGCCTGTGGTGAAAAAGCATCGGTTCTTAGTACAGAAGGCTTAAAAGAAGAACAAATCGGACTGCTTGTGGAACTCATTGGTGCGTTGCAAAAGCAAAACCAAGCGCGTTATACGGCCACGAAGACACAGCCTACGCAGGAACAGCAGGAACTGGTCTTTCGATTAATTGAACAATTTTTAAAATAACTGTAAGAAGCGGGTGCGTTGGCATCCGCTTCTTGCAGTTATACCACTTTTTTTGCAGTTTTGCCGTTTAATTGGAAATCGAGAAAAAGGTATGGTAGAGTGTAAACAACAAAGGCAGTAATGCCTTTTGGATATTATAAAGTATCGGTGCACAGGTGCTTTACAATATTCGCAAATTGTAAATTTAAGGAGGTACATCAAATGAGTATGTCTATCAAGAAAAGTCGTCTTTTCAAGCTGCTTGCGGTAGCGGCATTGGCAATGGTCATGGCCATCGGTACTGCACTTCCGTCTTTTGCATCAAGCGATGATAAGGTCTTTTTCTTCTCAACGGAAGAAAATTACGCTAAAGAGGCGTTTATTAGTCCAGCACTCATAAAGGAAAACACGACCTCTATTTACTGCTGGATTAAGAACTCTTCGAACAGTAAAGTATCATCTGTAAAGATGAATGCGCGTGGCGGAGGGGGAACAAAGCCGAACAGCCAGTGGAGCTATTGCAATTCTTCTATGAGCAATGGCAGAATTATGCAGGTGGGGACGAGTTACTTCATTTATAATAACGTGAAGGAAGCTGGTTACGAGTATGCAACGCTTAGTTTTACGTCATCGAAAGCATCTGTTTTCCGTGGTGTGTGGAGCCCTGACAGCGTTTATCAGAGCGGCGTAGCACAGATCTGATATAAAATAAAGTAACAGAACCTATAATTGCCGGGTGTGTTTTCATCGCAGAAAGCAGAGAACACACCCGGCATAAGTAGGTTGAAAGGATATGACTATGAAAAAATATTGTTGCATCATTTTGGCTCTGGCGCTAGTTCTTGCAGGATGCTCTACTGCAAAACCTGCTGATTCAGTATCCAGCACATCTGAAACTACAGAAACGAACTTGGAAAGCACCTCTTCGAATGAAAGCACAAATCCGAGTGCAGGGGAGAAAACTTCCAATGCAAATTGCTATACCATAGAGGAAGTCGCAAATGGTGCGGCAGATGGTACAGTGGATGAGCACGGAATTGAAATGTTCCCGGAAGAGGCAACGCAAAAAGCTCAGGATGCTATAAATGGTGGATATGTTCTTAATGGTCTTGGCGCGACTTTTGAGGACACAGGTATTACCTACACTTTACAAGATGTTTGGTATGAAACAACAACGGACAATATGCAACAAAACTACTATGAATTGAGTTCGTATGTAGAAAATCCTATTTATATTTTTATGACTTTGCAGGCGGAAAATAAAGATACGGTTGAACATATATTCTATATTAATGACGGAATTATAATGGTATTTCCGAAATCCGATAAGGTGCAAGGTGCCGAGTTTACATATCAAGATCATGTTACTGATCCGATTCCCCATAATCACGACTATGCCGTATGCAGATTGGCAGCCGGTGAAAAAGAAACCTACACGATTGCATTTGAGGCAGAGTCTACATTTGCAGACTATAATCCGATTTACCTTAATTGGCAGTGCTTTCCTAAAGGAATGTTTGAAGATACAGTAGAAGGCGATATGCATGAGGTATGGATAAAACTGCCTGAACTTGAAAGTAGGTGAGTTCTTTGCGTGAACTTCTGAAACTTGATTTTCAGCGATTGTTTGATGGAGTTTTGTTCAAGTTGGCATTGGGCGTATGCGCAGTACTTGGCATTTGGGATTTGGTGCTGAATGTGCAGGCACACTATGCCAATATGGAGGCGCTGAAGACCCAGACGATTGCATACAGCTACCCATCTTCTGTTTATAATTCATGCATCGCGGCAGATGGACTTTATCTTCCTTCAATATTACTATTTTCGCTGTTTCCACTGCTCGTGACACTGCCAGCGGGAGTTTCGATGGCGATGGATATCAAGAGCGGATACATAAAAAATCTGAGAGTTCGGAAAGAGCAGAAAAGCGTGATACTGTCGCGTTACATCTCTATTTTTGCGGGGGCGTTTCTGCTGGCAATGGCAGCTACCTTTGGACAAATGGTATTCAGCATGATGTTTCTTCCGACAATAGCCCCTGAAATTGCATCCTATACATTCCCGATGATGGCTGTTGGGCAGGTAGGCCACTCGTTTTATGCAGTACACCCGTTTTGGTACTTGCTTTTGTATAATCTGTATGATGCAGTTTATTTGGCGGGAATAGCAACGCTGGCACTTCCATTTGGATGGTATACAGGAAACCCATTTATCGCGCTTATAGGCCCAACTGCGGTATTTTATTTTACCGGGTTCTTGTTTAATACCTTTAGTGCTTCCCAATGGGAGCCAAGCTGTATCTTGCCGCCGTACTCTGACGTTTATCTGTCTCTGCCGATTATGATAATTGAACTTTGCGGTCTGCTGGCGATTTCGGTTCTACTGGCAGTGACCTGCGCGGTGAAGAAACATGATGTATTTTAGAATGCTTCGACTGGAAGTTGCGACAAATCGAAAAAGATTATTACTTCTGTTTTCTATAAGTGTAGGAATTGCGTTTGTAATGTGCGTGTCGTTCTACTCATGGTATTATAAAAAAGCTCTAGTGGAAGATAGAATCATTCCATCCTTTTGGGACCAGCTTGTTTATTTTTATCGCGGTATTCCGCCGTTTACACCAAGTTGGCAGGAATCTTTCGAAATGCCAATTGCGTATTTGATTACGAACTTAGTGCTTTTATTTGCGTTGGGGAACACGACGGCATCGGTGTTCGAACCATATGGATATGAAATATTCACGCGTATTCCCAATCGTTCGGTTTGGTGGTTGGCACATTGCTTGATGGCAGTTATAGCAGCAATAGTTGAGCAAACCGCTATAATAGGTACAATAATGGTATTTTGCCTTGCTGTGGGAGGGCCATTTGCAATTTGTGATTACAGGGGATTGGCAATTCCAGAGCTTGTTTCGTGGCCAGGAACCGGCTATATGCAAGTACTTTCATTGTTGCTATCGCCTGTGCTGGCAGCTATAGCACTTGCATTATTACAATTGCTTTTGGAGCTTGTAGCCGGTGATACGCTTGGATTGATTTTTGCGATAGCTTTTGTAGTATCAGGGGCTTTTTTAGATGAACCCATACTGTTTTGCGGGCACGCAATGATGCAGCGATTGTCCGCATTTACAGGAGATGGAATCACCATGAAGCAAACGACATTATGGACGGGAGTTATTTCTGCGCTCAGTATTATTGTAGGTGCGAGGCATTTGTCGAAAAAAGATTTGATAAGATGAGGATTCACTTATGATAGTAGAATTGAAAAATGTGACAAAAACAATAAATGACGTAACGGTATTGAAAGATATATCGCTGACGCTTGAGTCTGGAACTATCTATGGCTTAAAAGGAAAAAATGGTTGCGGAAAGACCATGCTGATGCGTATGATGGCTGGACTTATTTATCCCACCGAAGGCACAGTCAGCATAGATGGTGAAATTTTACACCGGGATATCGCAGCACCTAGAAGTATTGGAGTTTTAATAGAGAATCCGGCATTTCTTCCGGGATACACGGGACAGCGGAATCTTGAACTGCTGTCAGGTTTGATGGGCAGAGCAGACAAAACGCAAATTACAAAAACGATGAGCCGTATGGGACTTAATCCCAATGATAAGCGAACCTATCGGAAATACTCACTGGGAATGAAGCAACGCTTGGGCATTGCCTGTGCATTGATGGAATGTCCGGATGTGATTCTGCTGGACGAACCAATTAACGCAATTGATGAAAAAGGAGTCCCGAAAATTTGGGAAGCCCTACAAGAAGAAAAACAACGCGGCGCATTAATTGTGATAGCTTGTCATGATACAGAAGAATTAGAAAGTCTTGCAGATCAGATTATAACAATAGAGGAGGGAAAGATATGTGGCATCTCTTCGCAAATCGAAAGAAACTCATAGTTGGAATCATAGTTGGCGTAATGGCAATCGTAATATTTGCGTGGCGATATATAGCGGTTAATAAGGCGTGCCCACCAGCTCAGGTTGAGCAATATAGTCTTGGCGATACTGTTTTGCATAATGGCGTGGAGTACACTTTGACTGACTACAAAGTGCTGTCCCAAGATGAGTTTTGCGACGAATACGAAATTGATCCTATTCATGTGAAAGCAAGCGGTCAGGAATCTAAAATCATTGTTTTTACGATGTACGCAAAAAATGTCTCGGATCATAATGTGAATGTTGATTTTGCGGGACAGATGCTGCTACAAATGGGAGACTATTTGTGCAGCTATATGTGTTACATTCCATTATATCCATTACTTAATGGAGAAAAGCCATCTGCCGGAGTGATGTTGCCTGGTCATGATATCGAACTGACGATTCCTTATCAAATTTTGGAGATGCCCTGGAGTACACAAGAGTTTGCAAAGCTGGAAACGGAACGTACACAGATTGTATTCTCGCTATATCCGGTGAAAAAGACAATCGTGCTTAACGAAGGATGATATCTTATAAAATGCTTCAACAGCAGCACTGCAAAGTGACGACATTGTTACTTTGCGGCGCTGCTGTTGGTCTAAGGGGCGAAAAGTAAATAAGGTTACATATTAGTGAAAAATGATTGCTATCACTTGAGCATTGTTTGAATATTGTTTGGCGAAAAGCAAATCAAACAATGTTCAAATGGTATTCATTGACTTGTGGTGGTAATTGATTTATAATATAGAAAAAGCATGGAGGCTGTGAAGTGTATACGTCAGATAATAATCCGTTTAATCTATTGGCAAAATTGCTGGCATTAACTTTAAAGAAAAAGCCTGTTGAAGTTCAGCCTCTAGAAAGCAAAGAAGATAAAAGATGTTTTGATAAAGCAATTGCGGTTTTAGAACCCTACCAAGATGAAATGTCTGAAGCAGCCACAATTGGTGTTACTTCGCAAACATCGGATGCTATTATAGAGCAGTGCAAAAAGTTTCCCTTTGACGTTCTCTACAAAATTTTGCTCGTGCTAGATAATTACTTTACTTGGGAACAGATTTCAGAAGAGTTTGACGAAGAAGTTCGATTTCAAGCTTTAAATACAAATATCGAAGAAACGGGACTTAGAATACTCCCGAATATACCGTCGCCACGAACAGAATTTGAAGGACGTGTGAGACAAACAGCAGACTCCTTTAGCGAATCGTTAAATAGTGATTTTAGAAATTGCTATTATATTGAAGAAAAAAATCTACAAATAAACGGTATACAATATGAGTTAGAGAATGTTATTTATCAAGTGGAACACAGAAATAGAAATCGAGAACAACTATTAGTGGCGTATTCACCGCTGACTAGCTTACAAATGGAGGATGTGCTGAAGATTAATTGTTTTAGCCGAGAAGATGAACATGGACTGGCACATAATTTCTTTTCGATTGACGAATTAAAGGAAGAAAAGTTGTGCTTTGAAGCATACAAGAATCTTTATCACCGAGCATGTGCGATGGATGCAGACATCGTAATGGGACCAGAGATGCTTTGCCCACAGTCATTATATGAAGTTGACGATTTTGGCTATAATACATACTTGCACCAGTGGTCGAAAGAAAAAAGGAAACTGCACGAACGAGCACCTGCATTGATATTGACACCTTCTTTTTGGAAAGATGGGAGGAATACTGTTAGGGCTTTTGACCGAAGGGGAAAACTTTTACTTGAACAGGATAAGCAATGTCCGTTTACGTATTCGAAAAAGATTACCGACACTGGCAAAGAAAAATATCAAGAGAATTTAGAGAATCGTATTTATCGAGTAGTAATTCTACACATTCCATATTGGGGAAGAATAGCGTTCCCAATATGTAAGGACTTTTTGACACCAGCTTATCAAGACTTATTGATTCGTGTACTGCATGCCACATTAATCCTTTGCCCATCGTATAGCGTTGGATCTGCGAATTTTGAATTGGCTTTATCGGCAGGAGTACAGTTTCAAGCAACAACTTTGTGGGGAAATAGCTGCTCAGCCTTATATCCCTGTGAAAATACAGGTTATACAGGTGCGATACGCTTACCGAATATCGGACATGAAGCACTTACAGTACGCTTTGAACTGGAGTGCGAAGGAAAGTGCTCGGAAAAATGTGCGTTCCTTATTCAAGTTCCGTTGAATTGCGCGGGGGAGAGTCGAAGACAAGACATTGGAGCCAAATGCACGCATTTATTAAATGATTTGTAAATGGGAGGATTTCTATTAATGGAAAAATATAGAGAAAAACTTCTTCCAAATTATGATATGGAGACGGCCATATTAGAAAAAGACGAAAATCGTGTTACAACTTACGCACGAACGGTAACGAAATATGCTATTAACTTGTATAGGCAAAAAAACTATAGTGCGTTAGAAAATTGGATGGAAACAGAAAAACTTAATAGCACTTATTGTTTGGAAATAATAAAGAAGGACGCACCGGTTCAATATAGTGCAGGGTTCTTAGCAGGAGTACTAAAAGTTGTGGAAGTTATTGTTAAAGAAAACTATAAGCAACTTAATATTGGAGAATGTTTGAAAACTATAGAATGGGAGAACATTCCACATGTGGCGCAAATTTTAGAAGTGATTTATAAGAACCCAAGAATACAACATGCACGGCTTGCAGAAATGATTGACATCAGTTCAGCAACCTTGACAGGGATAATGAAGCGAATGACAGATGCGGGAATGGTGGAATTTATTCGTTCTGGTAAATTTAAGTATTATATTTTAACACGCGTAGGAACAACATATTATTTGCAAAATAGAACAATATTGGAACAAAATGTTATACTTAATACGAAAGCCTTTGAAAAAGATAGGATTTTCGCTATCGAAGAACCATTACACATAAAAGTTACGTGGATTAATGATTCTACAAAAAAACACTTGACAAGTGGCAGAAAAATCATGAGAGACAGTGGGCTAAGCTCCGTTCGGATTGATAATGAAAATATCTCAAACTATGTAAAATGCGTTTTGGGAAATATATAAGGAGGCATATACTGTGAAAGAATATCCTACTTCTTCGATAGAGTTTTTTGAGCATGCGGATGGTAAAATTTATGATGTTTGTCAAGCTTATTATTTGCACTATCTAAAACCGTCTACAACATCAGAGGAAGCAGCAAAGAAATTACGAGAATTTTATGAGGCTTGTGGATTTATACAAAGTGACCAAACATTGAAAATAGAAACTATAACTTCTCCGAATGTGTTTCAAGAGTTGATGGATACCAATCGAGTGATTATAGAAAAAATAGTTGATAATTTAATAAAACAAAATGTTGGTGAAGATGAATTTTATAATTTGCTGTGGGAGCAGATGCAAAACGAAGTTCTTTTCCCATCGGAAGATTCTATAGTGGCGTTTATGATTCAGCTATTGTTTGATCCCCAATTGCCATATTATCACTTGCCTCCAGTAGAGATGATGGACGATGACGATTACATGGAATCGATTCAGAGAATAAAGGTAGACTATCAAAAGGCATTGTTTGCAATAAATTATGGGTATGCTCAAAAGACGCAAATGGCAGAACAGATATTAAATATAGCTACAGAAATTGAATCTTCACAAGATAGAATAGTTTTTGTTGCTAATATATTGGGGTATTACAAAAATCAAATAGACAATTTGGAAAACGAAATAGATCAGTTGAAAAATCAAATAAATAATGCAGAAGAAAATAAGAAAAATGAAACTACAGTATAAAACGCAAAATAACTGTGCGAATTTTAAAAAGATAGAAATTCTATGAGAATCAAAAGCAAGTGAAACGAATAACCAACCAAAAAAGAATAAATAAAAAAATTGGTCTCAATTGTTGCTTTTAAGGGATTCAAAGCGTATAAAGTAATAAAATGGCATGAGAGGAGGCGCAAGGATGCCAACCAGTAATGTTGTGATATACGCTCGATACAGCAGCGACAACCAGCGTGAAGAATCCATCGAGGGTCAGTTGCGCGAGTGCAGAGCCTATGCCGAACGCAACGATATGAAGATCATCGGCAGTTATATTGACCGTGCATTGTCAGCAAAAACGGACGCGCGACCGCAGTTCCAGAAGATGATCCAGGACAGCAACGCCCACAGGTTCCAATTCGTCCTTGTGTGGAAACTGGATCGATTTTCCCGCAACCGCTTTGACTCCGCATACTACAAGCGCGCACTTTCCAAGAACAACGTCAAGGTGATTTCCGCAACGGAGCCCATCTCCAACACGCCGGAGGGAATCATGCTGGAAAGTATGTTGGAGGGCATGGCGGAGTATTATTCGGCTGAACTGGCGGAGAAAGTGACGCGTGGCCATACGGACAATGCGCTGAAATGCAAGTTCAATGGCGGTTCTGTGCCGCTGGGCTACCGCATCAACGAGGAACGCCACTACGAGCCTGACCCAGTGATGAGCCCCATTGTTCGAGAGGTGTTCGAGCGCTACGCCGGGGGAGAATCCATCAAGGAACTCTGTGTGGGTATGAACGCTCGCGGCATACGAACCGGCTACGGCAGAAAGTTTGTGAAAAGCAGCTTCCAAAATATGCTGCGGAACCGCCGTTATCTGGGTGAGTACCGCTACCGGGATATTGTCACGGAAAACGCATTCCCGGCGCTGATCGACCAAGAGACATTTGACAAGGTGCAGGCTCGTATGAAAGCAAATAAAAAAGCGCCTGCCAGATCGAAGAGTGACGAAGACTTCATTCTGACAGGCAAGTTGGTATGCGGCAACTGCGGTGCGCTGATGGTGGGCGACAGTGGTACAAGCCATACCGGTGCAACCTACTACTATTATAAATGTGGGCATCGCAAGCGCAAAGAGGGCGAGCGATGCCGCATGAAAGCATTCCGCAAAGAACTGATTGAATCGTTTGTAGTCAAGCGTGCGCTTGGGTATGTGTTGCAAGACAGTGTGATTGCGATGCTGGCGGATGCCCTTGTGGAAAATCAAAAGCGAGAAAACACGCACTTGCCCGCGCTGCAAGAAGAACTGAAAAAGGTCAACAAGAAAATTGACAACATTGCCGCGGCGATAGAAGAGGGCATCATCACCCAAACGACGAAAGAGCGCCTGACCACATTGGAAGCCCAGCGCGATGAACTGCAAATCAGCATCTTTGAGGAAGAAACCTCTCATCCCAAGCTGACAAAAGAGTACGTTGTACAGTGGCTGGAATCATTCAAGCAGCGCGACTTGCGGGACCCTAAGGTACAGAGGCAAGTAATTGAGTGCTTCGTGAACACAGTATATGTCTTTGAGGACAAAATAATTGTAAACTTAAACCTCCGCGATGGGGACAAGCCCATCGCGCTTTCTAAAGAGAATGGTTCGGATATTGAAACCTTCGGGTCACCAAAATGTACGCAATTTCAGAATTGAGATCGTGGACGGCAGTCCTGTTCTACAGTTTGAAGTTGCAAGAGGGGAGCGCTGAAAAGCGCTCCTTTTTCTCTTATGCTCAAAAATGCCCCCAACCCGCCGGGAATCCCGGAAGGTTGGGGGCTATCTGCATGTATTACTGATCGTCCACGCTGTCGGGGATACCGTCCCCGTCAGCGTCCGGGAGTTCCGGCAGGCCCGCCACGCTGGTCAGCAAGGACAGCACACCGGCCAGCGCCGACGCGCTGCCCACGAACATCCAGTTCACATCGCCCAGCGCCGCGGCCGTGCCGATGGTCGCCACCGCCGTCTGCGCCACAGTCTTGACGGCGCGAATGCCCGCCGCGTGCAGCCACATACAGATTTTCTTCTTATCCATTTTGTGTTCTCCTTTCATTCACCGCCACTGCGGATATGCAGCTTCCGGCAGCGATCCATGATGTCGTGAGTGCTGCGGTCGCCGTCGCCCAGGTCCACATAGGCGGTATAATAGTTTTCGAGCGTGTCCAGCCCGTAGGGCGGGATCTCGCCCTCCTTGATGTAGTGCAGCCCCAGGTCAATGATCTGCCCCCGCAGCAGACTTTTGACGCCCTCAGTCAGTGCCTTGTCCGCCTTGCGGCTCTTGCCCAGCTGGGCCACGGCCCAGCCCGCAAAGGCAGTGAGCACCGGCAGCAGTACGGTCACAGCGGCTGCCAGCTTATCAGCCAACGTCTGCATCGGCATCACCTCTCCTGCTCGTCCGCCCATACGCTGCGGTATAGGCCCTGCTTGTCCAACCCACGTGCGCGGGCCGTCGCCAGGATCGCGTCGGCGTCGCCCTGGCTCACCGGGCCGATGATGATGCTCTGCGTGATGTGGGTGTCATCGTCCCACTTGCTGGTGTACAGCCCAGCGTCGGTCAGCTTGCGTGCCTCACAGCACAACATGATGGCATCCGCGTCCCCCTGAGTAAGGGTATCCAGATAGATGATTTGGAGCCGTCCGGCAGAGGGCAGGGGCAGCGGGTCCGTATTGCCGTAGGTCCCCGCGGCGTTGGGCACCCCCGCATAGGCCGAGGGGTCAAGCCCCGTGCTGGTGGCCGTGGCGCGCACCTCCAGATGACAGTGCTTGTAAGGTGGCTCGTTCAGTGCCGCGTTGCCGCTGTTGCCCATGATTGCCAGTGCGTCGCCGCTCTGCACGCGCTGGCCCGCCTGCACCAGCAGGCGTTCACAGTGGCAGAAGTAGAGATAATTCACCGCGTCGGGCGTCTGGGCGGCGTCCAGCCGAACGCAGACGTACCAGCCCCATTCCCACGTGCGGTTGCTGTGGTCCGTCACGATGCGCGCCGTGACGACGGTGCCCCGGATGGCCCTCCGGCTGCCGTCCGCCGCCGTGTAATACGGCATGCGAATAGTGGCGTCGTCCGCACCTACAAGGTCGATGCCGCCGTGCCACACGCTGCCGCCGCCCCGCGTCCAACCGAAGCAGCCGTAGGCGTAGGGAACCAGCACACGGCCATTAAAAATTCCTGTTTGCGTCATTTTTTGTATCCTTTCTGCGGACTTAGGCTGTCCGCTCCCACATGTAATAAGATTTGTAGGGCGGCATGTTGTTGTGTGGTTTACCCTCACCGGCATAATCAATGCCGCTGCCGCCAACGTAGTCAATACCTCCACCAGAGACAATGTCCCAGCTATCACCCTTAAATCCGCCAAGGCCAGTATAATTACCCGTTCCCCAGCCGTTATTCCTTAGTGCCCAGCCTACCCAGTTATGTACATGGCGGGCACCTTCCGGACCAGTCAATGCGTGCGCTTCTTCGCCGCCTGTGCTGCCGATGGCGTACTTATCGCCTGCCGCCAACAAGAAGCAGTCTTTGATTTGCTGCCAGGTCGTTCCCGGCCATCTCTTAGCCGGCGGTGTGGGGCTGGATGTAGTCAGCACGTCACCCACCGCGTAAGGGCAGCGCGCAGCGTCGGGGTTGCTTGTAATCATGCAGCGCACCCCCTCTCGGGGCTCAAGCCGTCCGACGCCAGATATGCACCGAACGGTAAGGGGGCAGGTTGTTGTGCGGCTGACCGCCGCCCGCTGGACGGGTCGTAAGGTTCGTGTTGTCGTACTCGTCGTAGGGAGTAGTTGGTGCATATTGCGCTGATGAGCCGCTTGCGATTTGGTACGCCCATCCGTGGAGCTGGTGAGAGTGTGTAGGTATCTCTGGCTCTGTCAGCGTATGCTGTGCCTCGCCGCCCTCGCTGCCCACGGGGTAGGTGTCGCTGGCCCCCATCAGCATCCGGCCCTGTAGGCGTTCCCAGCTTGTGCCGGGCCAGCTCGCAGCAGGATGCGTGGGGTTCTCGGTGCATAGGTAGTCGCCGATCCTGTACGGGCATAGAGCCGCCATGTTTTGCACGATCATGTTCCACACCGCCTTTCGGCAATGTGTACAATCCGGGGGTTAGGGAGCCCCCCCCGGTATAATTACGGTGATTCGTCATAATTCACAACCTTTCATTTCGTCCTTTGCCAAATATATACGGTAGTGTATGGAGGCATATTGGTATGCGCCTGCCCCCCGCCAAAGGCCATATCTACATAAGCATAGGCTCTACCGCTTGGCCACGGTTCGGTATCTTGAGATCCAGGGCCGTTTTCCATCTCTTGCCTAGCAGTAAATACCCCGCCCGTGCTTCGGAATACGCCCATGCCATTTTTTTCTGGCCACACGGCTCCATTCCCGGCATAGATTGATCCGCTGATTTCCGGCAACTCATCCTGCGTCAGCGTGTGCGTTTCGCTGCCGCCGGTGCTGCTGATGGCGTGCTTGTCCCCGGCCCCCAGCAAAAAGCGATCCTTGATCTGTGTCCACTCAGTGCCCGGCCAACGCGCGGCGGGGTCTTTTGCGCTGGCAGTGGTGAGGATGTCACCCACGTCGTAGGGGCAGGCGGCCGCGCTTGAGTTTTCGCACATCATACAGCCCACCCCCTCCCGGCCATCAGCCCGTGCGGCGCCAGATGTAAGCGCTGTAGTACCTGTTGGTAATGTCCATGGGCTGACTTTCTCCGCTCTCCGTCATCGCCGCGCCGAAATTCCTCCAAGTAGTGCTCCACCCTGGTGCCAGTACAGACTTTCCCTCACTTTGCGACGATCCGCCATCTTCCGTATACTGGTCGTGGTAGTGCTTTGCCATTTCGGCTTGGGTCTGCGTGTGAGTCCAACTGCCACCCGTGCTCCCCGCCGGATGCTGCACATCAGCGCCGCGTACAAAGCAGTCCTGTATGGCTTCCCACGTGCCGAATCCGTAGTAAGCCGCGACCTTTTCCGGCGTGGACAGGTCAGCTTTGCCGCCGTCCACCGGGCTCCACTCCACGATGGAGCCTACCGGCAGCATGCGCTCCAGCACTTGCGTGATCTCATTTGGCGTTTGCACCGGGTCTCACCTCCACTATTCTTATCTGACACTCGGCCACGGGATCAGCCGTAGCCCATAGCGACACGCTGCCGTCCTGCGTGTCGATTAGGGCAATCCCACAATAGGCGGTGTAGTCGCCGCCCTCATAGCTCATTGACACCGACGTGGGGCTGGCCGTGGCCTGCTCGGCCGTGACCGTACACGTGCGCGTGTACGTCGTATCTCCCCACGTCAGGCTTCCGTCCGTCCATCCGGTGGTCGGCACGTCGATGATATAGGGCACCACAACCGTTTGCGCGCTTTCAGCTGCTTCGGCGGCCTTCCGTGCACTCTCAGCGGCATCTGCCGCAGACCCAGCCGCTGCCGTGGCTTGATCGCCAGCCTGTTCGGCTGCTTTCTGAGCATCCTGCGCGGCCTGCGGGGCTTGCTGAATCACATCGAGGTTGTTCTCGATGGCCTGGATTGCGGACTGGTTCTGCTCCACGATCTGGCCGTACTGCTCGGCGGTCTGCGCAGCGGCTTCGGTGCGTTCGACAGCGTCCTGCACCTGCCCAATGTTCCGCAGGGCCTCGTCCAGCTCAGGGCCTGTTAGGCTGCTTCTGTACTTTGGGATTTCTTCAGCCATCGGACACCTCCTTTTCTGCGGCTGCTGCCAGTTCGCGCTCCTTGTCTTCCACCGCGTGCACGATGTTGAGCAGCACCAGCCGCACCACGACAGGATGCAGACCACTTGCGTTGACCGCATCCAAGACTTTTCCCTCCAGCATTTTTACCGCTGCTCCTGCGTCCATAGTAACCTCCTTAGATCAGATTTCCCGGCCGTTGACGGCCAGGGAAGCGCACTCGATACGGCCCGGAATCTCGAATTTATCGGCGTTGCAATGGATAAGCCCGTCCTGGCGAATCGCGATGCCCACAAAGGTGTTGGTCTTGCCGCCATTGGTAAACTCAAAGTTCGGCGTACCGCTTGAGAACCATCCGAGGAAAGTGTCGCGGCTGTTATCTCCGATGTAGGTCTTGCCGTACTGGCTGTAGAGCACTCCCGTCAAATAGTTCTGATAGTACCACCGAATACCGCTATCATTGATTTCCACGCGAGTGCTTCCGTCACGCCCGGTTCTCAGCGTTCCGGCGTCCAGGTCATACCGAGTATTGCCACCGACGCTGCCAAGCGCGCCTGTTGTAACATTGTCACCGTTGATGGTGGTTTTGCCCGTCGAGGACAAGTCCGAAAATGTAACAAATCCAGTAAAAGTAATATTCGCACTGGACAGCGTCACATCGCCCGCCTTGATTGTCAGCGTGCTGGTGGTCCCCGCAGTGCTCGCGCTCAGCGAGATGCCTCGCAGGCTCTGGTCGATGAGGACCTGTGCATCCTCGCCGTCGAGCTTGCCACTGACTTCGGTGCGCAGCCCGTCCACGGTGAGTTCCAGTGACGCCAGCCCTCCGGCCAGATCGGCGGCTGTAATTTTTAGCCCGTCCACGCTGGTCTGGATTTCCAGCACCTTGCCCTGCAAGTTCTGCCATTTCTGATTATTGACAGCCGAGGTCCCGTCCCTCCGGGCATTCCCGGTGCTCTCCAGCGTGACTTTCTGCCCGCTGATGGTCCGCTGCATGATGTATGCCTGCATCGTGCGGCCGTAGGCGTCGGTAACGGTGATGATCTCACCCGGTGCGGGCGCGTCGGCGGCCAGCGGGATGGACACTTGCAGCGGCGTGTAGGTCACGCCCTGCATCATCTCATAGATGGCCTGTGCCACCGGGCGCAGCGCGTCGGCGGTCTGGGTCGTCAACAGCAGGTTGCCCTGGATGACCAGCGCGTTGGTGCCGGTTTCGTCGGGAGGGTAGATCACCCCGACGTCGTCGTCGGTCTGCTTGATCTGCACCTTGTCGATGGGGGCGGTGGTGTAATCCTCATAGGACAGCGTGCCGGAAAAATAGCCCACCTGCGGCTGGGCAAAGGTCCAGATCTCGCCGTCCGCCGTTTCCAACAGCTGGCCGGACAGGTCCAGCGCGGTATATACGCCCTCGGCGTTGGTGCCGGGGGAAATGCCGTAACCTGCCAACGTCTCGTACCAGGCGAATTGCAGCTTTCCGTCTGGCGTGGCCCGCAGGAAGGTGCAGGCGGCCTGCGCCACCCAGGAAAGCATCTGCCGCCCGGTCAGGTTGTCGCTGTAGAACGCCGCGACCGAGTAGTCGCCGTTGCGTGGCAGCGCGGTGTTGGCAATCTCCACATTGCAGCGTTGCGCCACCCGCTGGGCGAATACCCAGATAGTCATGGGAAAATCGCCCTGGATGGACCGCAGCCATGTGGACTGTATCCCGTCCAGCTTCGACACCACATCATAAGCGTATATCTTATACGTGTTCCGTGTCTGCCGCGTCGGCTTCACGGCCCAGAACGTGCCCACCAGCGTGCGGGCGCCGGAGGCGTCCTCTTGGTAGTACCGCAGGCGGGTGCCGGAGGTGATGACCAGCGAGCCGCCCGGCTCCACCCAGATGGTGATTTCCAGCTTGTTCGCACAGGCCGCGCCGGGCACCAGGTCCGTCGTGCTGGAGACCATGGCAGTATAGGACAGGCTCAGAATGGCATTTTGCCCGACCTTTCCTGCGACGATCTCACTGCCATCGTCCAGCAGCAGCACATTTTTGAGCATCGTCAGCACTCCTTGATCTCAAGGGAAAAATCCCGCCACACGCCGCGCTTGAGCCGCAGCAGGGCGGCGCCGTAGTTGGCGCAGTAGCAGGTTCGGGTGGTTGTGTCGGTCACGTCGGTGCCATCTCCCGACACCGGGCAGGTGAATTGGAAGGTAGTCTTACCCGCCAGCAGGCTCACCAGGTAGGCGCAGTCCGCGTTGGTCAGGTAGGCGTATTCCAGCGAGGCGGTCAGCACGCCGTAGCGCAGCACCTCCCGGTGGTAGACACCCATTTCATCGGCGCCGCTGTCGCTGCTCTCTACATCCTCAAAACTGATGCTGGGGGAGCCGGTAGGCACCGGCAGGGGATGGCCGTCGATCTGCAACAGGTCGGTTCGGTTCAAATTCTTCATGCCATCCCTCCTGTCATGATCGCACGGTCCTGGCGGTATCGGTCATTGGCGCGACCGATGACCTCATCGCCGATGATGATTGGGCCTCCGTTTTCCCGGATGGCTTGAATAATAAGCGTCACAAGGGCGCGTAGTTCGTCCAACGTAATGGGCTGCCCGCTGCTCCCCTGGGGCATGGGGCGGGGCTGTCGGCGGGCCGGGTCTTCCTGCTGCAGAGCATGTACAGCCTGGCCGCCTGCATCCAGCGGCAGGGTCTGCCGCATAGAACCGCCCACAAGGTCCATGGCGTCGGTGATTCTGTAGAGGTTCGCCCGGATGGACTGTGCCATGCCCGTGAGCATGTCAGGCATCCAGGTCTCATAGTTGCGCAGGGGGCCGACGTCGGGCCGGCTGAAATGCAGGTAGGACGCGATTGCCGACCCCACATCCTTCACGGCATTGATGACCCCGCCCACAGAACCGACGATACCCTGGATAAAGCCGTCAAGCATATCCTTGCCCCATTGGAGCGCCTGCTTCGGGAGGCTCTTGAGATAGTCGATTGCCCCGGAGAGCGTGCTCTCCATAAACCCTTTTAGGCCGTTGGCCATAGACAGCAGGCCATTGCCCAGCGTCTTGATGACGGTGGCGCCGAGGTTGATCCAGTTGAAGGCCGTAATGGTATCTACGATGGCGCCGATGATCTGCGGGATGTTGGCGATAATCGTGGGAATCGCGTTGATGAGCCCCTTGACCAGCGTGACGATGATCTGGATACCCGCCTGCAAAATCTTCGGCGCGTTGTCGTTGATAAGCCCCGCGATGTTGGAGATGATCGTCGGGATGTACTCGATCAGCGTGGGCAGGCCGTTGGCGATACCCTGCACAAAGTTGAGCAGCAGGTCGATACCCGCATCCACAATATTGCTGAAATTGGCGCGCAGATTCTCTGTGAATTGCAACAGCATCGGTAGTGCCTGGGCCAGAAAATTGGGGATTCCCTGTGCCAGTCCGGCACTGAGGCTCTGCAGCATCTGCGCGCCGGTGGTCATCATCTGGGGGACGATAGTTGAAAGCCCCGCCGCCAGCTGCGGCCCCAGCGTCGAGATGAAAGTCACCAGCGCGCCTGGCAATGCCGAAAGGATGTTGTAGAGGGCAGGGATCAGGTTACCCGACAAGAAAGTGGACAACGTAGAGGACAGCGCATTGAGCGCCGGTCCCAAATCCTGGCCGAGGGCAAGACCTGCCAGCACGTTGCTGAGGGCCGCCTTGACAGACGCGAACGAACCCGTCAGCGTCGTGGCGGCCTCCTTTGCCGTAGTACCGGTGATGCCGAGATTGTCCTGGATCACCTGGATGGCGTCGATGATGGAACTGAACGGCACGTCCTTGACCGTTTCAGCGGTGACCTCGATGGAATCACCCAGCACGCCGGAATCGTTGATTAGACGCGCCATTTCGGCCTGTGTGCCGCCGTACCCCAATTTGAGGTTGTCCAGCATTGTGTAGTTGTCTTTCGCAAAGCCCTGATAGGCATACTGGATCGACTCCATACTGGTGCCCATCTTGTTGGCATTGTCGGACATCTGCACGATGGCCTTGTCAGCGTAACTGGCCGCGGCCGCAGTATCGCCGCCCAAGCCCTGCAGCAGAGTGGCCGAAAAGCTCGTTACCTGCTCCATGTAGCTGTTGGCCGACACGCCCGCCGTACGGTAGGCTTCGTTTGCCGCCGCAATGACCTGTCCGGCGCTATCTTTGAACAGCGTCTCCACGCCGCCCAGGGACTGCTGCAGCGCGCCGCCCTCGGTCAGTGCGCCGCCGATGATCGCACCCAGGCCAGCGACACCGGCCACGACCGCCCCTTTGATACCCGTGGAGAGTATGCTACCCAGCTGGCTGCCTGCGCTGCTGGCCTCCCCGCCCAGGGCAGAGGTGATGGAGCCCTTGATGCCCTCGGCAGAGGGCACGATCTGCACATAGGCGCGGGCCACGGTGTTGTTATTGGGCATCAGGTACTCACCCCTTCCAAAATCGCCCGCCGGGCGGCTTCAAAATCGTCGCCGGAGGCGTAGGCTTCCGTGCCTGCGTTGGTTTCGGTATCCTCTCCCGTCAAGATCGCCACCAGGCTGCGCGGCTGGTTTGTTCCAGACTTGGCGTCCTTGGTGTTGGCATAGAGCAGCACAGACAGCCGGTCCACCATGGCCGCCAGCAGCAGCGTGCGCAGCGGGACCCTTTCACCATTGAGCCGTTGCTGTACCCGCGATCCTTCCCCCAATCCCGAAAAAAGCGTCACCAGTAGGGACACTGGCAACGCTGTGTAGTCAAGGATGTGGTACGTCTCGGCAAAGTCGCAGATGAGTTCCGGCTCATACTGGGCAATCACACGGGAGAGGCGAATCAGTTTTTTCCCTGGTTAAAGGCTGCCAGGATCTCGCCCAGTTCTTTGTCCACGGCTTCGGGCGGCTGGCGGCCGTCCTCGGTGGCCACATGATCCAGCAGTTTCTGGTACTTATCGGCGCCCAGGATCAGGGTGCCCAGGTTGTCCAGGGCCGTGAGTTGGGCAAACGGGTCCGCCTCATCGGGCGCTTTCATTGTTGCGGCCAGGGCGCGCAGGATGCGCATATCCTGGAGTTTGTTTTCCGGCAGCGCAAAGGCAAAGCCGGTGGATGTTTTTCCGGTAATCATGCGTCAGTGTCCTCCTTTTCGTCGTCGGGTTCCGCCTCGGCGGCGGGTGCAGTAGTCTTCGCCAGCGCCGCAGCCGCCGCGCTCTTGATGTATTCGTAGTGGGTATTTCCTTCGGCGTCCGGCGTTGCCAGCAGGGTAGTCTGATAGCCGATGGCCGAAGTGGCAGCATAGGTCACCTCGCCCACCTCCGACACGCCCGCGCTGGGCAGTACCACGCGCTTGAGCGCGCCGCCCTTGAGGATCATGTCAATGACCAGGGAGACATCCGGCTGCTCGTTGCTGTTGGCCTTGACGGTAATGCCTTCCTCCAGCGTACCGCTGACATTGTCCGGGCCGTAAACGAGCTTGAGCGCAGCGAGATTCAGCGCCTCGATCATGGTAAACTGCCAGGTGTCGTCCTTGCCGTTGTCGATCTTGCCCACCGACGCCCCGCCCCATTCCTTGATGGTGTCGGTGTCGGGGGAGTTGGTGTTGACCACGCCGTCCTCGCTGATATAGCCCACATTCTGGAAGGCCGCGTCCAGCGCGGTGGTGGCGTCCGTGGGCAGGTCGGTGCCCAGCGGCGCCACAAAGATCGCGCCGCCCACCTTGGGCTTGGCGACGCTGACGTTTTGCGCGTTATTGGGAGTAGATGACATTTTTACACCTCATCGCTGTAGTAGGTCACATTGTAAATAGACTGATACCGGGGGACCTTATACTCGGTATCATCGTCGGAAAAATCGGTGTAAAACGCCACATTGCAGATGGCGTCCTGCCCGGCCATGGCCTGCATGGCTTGTTTGATTCGCTCGTTGAGCTGTGCTGCCTCATATTCGGAGGGGGCGTAGGCATAAATCGAGAGGGTATCCGTCGGGATCATGTTGCTGGTCTCGGCGTCGGTCTTTTTGATGGCAAAGCAGGTCGGCGGCAGCGGGGAGGGCCGACCGATAGCGCCGGGCACCCCGTCCAGCTGGGTGGAGAGATAGTGCAGTGTGTAGTCCTCGATCAATGTCCCTTCACCGCCTTCCAAATCGTGTTGTTTTGGCGTGCATCCCGCCGGGCCTGGGCACTGCTGGCCCAGATCATAGCGTTAGATCGGGTTTTGCCGGTATGGGTGTCGGTTTCATATCCGGTCCCCAGCTTTGCCAGCGTCTTGTTGGCATGATCGGCGCATACCTGCCGCATGTCCTCACCCTTCAGCAGGTCCCGAACACCCCGCTTATTGAGCACTACCCGGACTTTCTTTGTCATAGCGTTCCACCCTTACCTTTTTGTTCCAATCGAGGGGGACCATTGTCTCGATCCATTCCTCGACTGGCGTATAGACCCGCCAACTCTGGCCGAAAAATTCCACCCGGCAGCCGGTCCAGTTGTGTGCGTCCCCTTTGGGGATGCACAGTTCATAGGCAGCCCGATGGCCGTAAAGCTGCAGGTCATTGACGATGGCCTCGGCGGACACCGGCTGCACCAGCACATTGTCTACGGTCTCAGATGTCTCGGTATAGACAGGAGCGTTAAATTTATCAACACCCGTCTGCACCCGGCTGTGCAGCACCACCGGGATTCCGTGAAGAAAGATTGCCATAGAAGTCGATCACCCCGAACTGCTGGCGGCGCAGCCCCAGGCGCGCCAGTTCCGATTTTTTGATAAACAGGCCCCCGCCGGGAACCAGAAAGGTGCCGGAGGCACTGTAGCCTCCGGCGCTTTCACTCATTTGGGTCATGGGTTCGCCCGTGGTGGAAGTCATCAACGTGCGCCCCACCACGTCCACGGTGACGCTCTTGGCTACCGCCGCCAGGTCTTGATCGGCCTGCACCATGGCGTCCAAATCCTTGCCCACCGTCTTGGCATAGGTGCGCAGGTCCGCGCACACGATGGGGATCAACGCTTTGGCGCGCTCGGTTTCCTCCGGGGTCAGTTTGCGGAACAGGATCGTCACGTCATCAATGGTCGCGTACTCCATTTCACTTCTTCTTTCTGCTTGTGCCGCCGGACCGCTTCGCAGGGGTCTTGCCGGCGGTCCGCGTGGTTTTGGGGGTGGTTTTTGCAGCAGGCGGCGCGGCAGTTTTCCCCTGGGGCTTACCCGCGGGCGGGGCGGCCTTTTCCGGCGTTTCCCCGGCAGCCGAAAGCACGGCAGGCTCGGCTGCGGGTTCAAAAGCCGCCTTTGCAAAGCTAAAGGTGACGACGCTGCTTTCGTCCACGACCACCTCAAACGTATCTCCCGCCGTTACGCGGAACACGATCTCCGGGTCAAACGGGATGCCCTGCTTGGTGGGCGTCCCATTTTTCTTGAAGGTCATCGTTTCGCCGCTGACGCTGCTGCCCAGCTTGAACGGGAAGTAGTAGCCGCTCTGCTCGGCCACGTTGCTGCTGAAGCCCGTGTACCCGGTGACGTGATGGAAGGTGCCCCGCACCGTGCCGTCCTCCAGCACCTGCAGGTCCTTCACCAGATCACCGGCGCTTTTCCCAAGTAAGTCCTGACCAGCCGGGAACAGCTCTACCAGGTCAGGACTTATCATTCCCCCGATACGACACGGGCAAATGCCTTCGGGTCCAGGATTGCCCACCCGATATAGGCTTCGGCACGGATGACCACCTCGTTGGTGCGCTTCAGGTCGCCCTGGCCGTCGGGGTCGCCGTACTGGATGACTTCCATCTTGACATCATCCGCATACCCCCACTTGAAAGCAGTGGCAAAGTCGCCCACATAGGCCAGCGCTTTGTCGTTGCCCTTGCTGACGGTGGTGTTCACGTCACAGACAGTGCCGCCCAGGTTGCCGGGGTTTGCGCCCAACTTGAACTCAGGGTACTGGCTGACGCCGTTTTCCTTGTAGTTGCCCAGGTAGGCGCCGAAAGTCTTGCTCAGTGCATAGCCGGTGGGCTGGTAATCGCCCATTGCCGCCACCGCATCGTTGAGCGCATTTTCGGGATTGTCGGCGTAGGTGATTGCCTTGACAGTATCCAGATGGTTCTGGCCGATCTTATCCGACGCGGTCAGGGTGGCGGGGTTCACGCCGTGGAAGGCCATAATATCCAGGCCGGCGGCGATCTTCTTGGCAAACCCATCGTTGAAAGCATCCAGGATATTCAGCGCCTTTTCTTCCGAGCAGCGCATGAACTCATCGCTGACGCGGTGCTGGTACAGCACCTTCAGCGGCCGCATCTGCACCGGGGCAATGGTGGCGCTGCCTGCGGGCTTCTGTTCACCTTCGCCCACGATGCTCACCTCACCGTCCAGGCTGAAGGTGAAAATATCGGTGCCGCTGAAGGGCAGGGGGGTCTGCTTGGACAGCCGCACCAGGCTGGAATGGTCTTTGACTTTGGAAAACATTTCTTTGGTGGTTTCGGGGGAAAATTTGGTCCCCGCACTGGTCTTGTTTGCCATAAATTTACTCTCCTCTCAAATCCTGCAGCATGCTGCGCATTTCACTGTTTTTGCCGCTGCCGCCCTCGGTATCTTTCATCGGGGACGCCTGGCGGCGCTGGGGTTGGCCGCCGCCCAGCAGCTTGGCAAGGGATTCAGCGTCCTTGCGGATACTTTCCTCATCCTCGCCGGTCAGGCGGTCGGCCATTTCGTAAGGCAGGCCAGTTTCATGGGCGATGCGCGTTTTTACCGAGGCGGTCTCGTAGCCCTTGACTTTTGCCTGCAGGTCTTCCAGGGTCTTATCATACCCGGCATACTTTTCAGCGGCGTCTTTGGCCTCCTGGGTCAGTTGGCCGATCTGCTTTTCGTATTTGGCCACCTTTCCCTTCAGGTCATCGTAATCGCTGTACTTTTTGGCGGCGGTCTCGCGCTCGCGTTTGAGGCGTTCGCCAATCGCGGCATCAAACTGTTCCTGCGTCGTAATAGGGGTAAAATCTGCCATTGTTATCTTCCTTTCTCCCACATTTTGCCCGGTGGTATCGGGAATACAAAAAGGCCCCGCCGGGGCCTTTCAGTAACTGATTTTCTGGCGGCGTTTGGGTTTGGCCGCCGCACACTGCCAATATGCCAGAATCATGCTGTCCAGCAGCTCGATTGCCACGCCGTCCTTGATGGCACGGTATCCAAACCCGCCGTTGGAGCCGATTGCCCGCTTTTCGCAGTTGGACACCGCCTGCACCACGCTGGGCTGTCCCATGTGGCAGATTGTCTTTTCTGCCAGCGCCTGCGCAAAAGCGGCATTGGCGGTCACGATCTGCGCCACCTTGGGCAGCACCGGGGCTTTTAGGTGTGCGTCTTTCATGTCCTCTGCAAGCAGGTCTTGGTTTCCAGCGCCGTCCACTGCCACGCCACCCAGGTCCGCCGCGCGCAGGAAGTCCAGCAGCCAGGCCCGCCCGGACCGTACCGGGCGGCAGTCTATGGCTTCCAGCAGCACGCGGCCGTCGGTGGTCTTGACGGCGATGGACATCGCCACATTTTGGCCGTCATGGCCGAACTTGATCCCTGCATACAGTTTCCCGCGCAGTTTCGGCAGGGTATCGCATTTGAGGGCCTGCCATTCCACTTCGCTGATCTCACTTTTGAGGTTGTAACGCAGCCAGAGGCCGAGGCGCTGGATGTTGAAGTCCACGGGATCAGAACCGATCTCATCCGCGATCTTTCGCTCGGTCAGGATCGTTCCCAGGCTGGGATTTGTTTCATACCAGGCTTCTACATCGTGCGGGTCTGTCTGTTTTTCCACGCTCCACTCGGCCCAGCCGGTGTTTTGGGTCTTTCCCTGCAGGGCGGCATTCCGCATTTTCAAGAATACCGTGCCGGAACTGACCGGCGTGGGCGGTGTGCCGCAGAAAATGGTCTGCGGGTTCTGACTGTCCGAGACCACATATTTGAGGGCGCTCTCCTGGTCGTCTGTGTATTCCTGGGCTTCGTCTATGACCAGCAGGTCAAAACCTTCGCCCAGGCCGCCCTTAGAAGAGCGCGTGCGGAACTCCACCCGCCCGCCGTTGTCCAGGCGTATGTTTTCCTGCCCCTTCGCGCGGATGGAATCATAGTGGATATGCTTTGCATCCAGCAGTTTGCACAGCCGCTCCCATGCGGCATGACTGGTGGTGGTGCGGTGGGCGCTGTGCATAACGGTCTGCCCGTGTTCCAACGCCCACATTTCCCGCATGACTACCACTTCGTTTTTGCCGTTCCGCCGGGAAACGCTGTATCCGTATTTTGTGTGTACCCACAGCCCATCTTCGTCCACGGCCATCATGTCACAGAGCAGCAGTTCCTGCCACTCCTGTGCTGTGCGGCCGGTGGCGTTATACAGTTCGACGGCTTCGGGGCCATAGGTTTCGGTATAGGGCAGCACCACCGACGCGGTGGGCGTCTGGCGTCCCAGCCGCACCGGGGCGGCGGTCTTTTTGGGCTTTTGTTTCGTGGCGGTTTTTGGGGCTGCCTTCCCGCCGGGGCGAGCCGCGCTTTTCTTGCCGGTCACTGCCGTGGATGCACCTTCTTTCCGTCAACATCGGGACAGGCCCAAGGCCATCACCTCCAAATGGGTACAAAAAAGCGCCTTTGCATCCAAGTGCAAAAGCGCAGCAAAAAAGCACGGTGCGCCTGCATCGTGCTTTTCCCATGATTGTTCCCGGTCATTCCACCGGCTGCCCGGCCGCGAATGCCCGCTTTGCTTCATCCAGCGTCATCTTGTTTGCGCCGCGCGCGGTGGAAGGATGGCTTGTCTGGACCGGGTCATTCTCCCACCCGCATACGGGGCAGATTTCATACTCCCCGACAGATGCTTTCCCGCAGCAGGGGCACTTAATTTCGCTCGATCTCATATTGCCAATACACCTCCTTGTCCGCAGGCTTGAAAAATGTGCGGATCGTTCCGTCCTCGTTGATTACCAGGAAATCATTTGTGGAAAACCGGTACTTTGCAATGCTGTTGTCACTCCGTATCAGTTGCACCACATCGTCCGAGAGTGGTTCCTCTGCCAGCTTCGTGGCCTGCCGCAGATACTCCGGGATGGAGATCGTGCCATACTCTGCCTGGTGCTTTTGGAAATGGCGCTGCAGCAGTTCTTCGCTTTGGAACTGACGGCTTGTTTCCAGGCCGACAGTTCTTCTTTCCTGTATTGTAGCAGATTCCTCGCCGCCTGTCCACGCCTTCGTCCACACGTTTTGCCGCCGCCCGCTGCCGGGGTCGTATTCTACCGTGCAGCGGCAGCGTTGGTGTCTGCGGTACACGTCCCGCGGCACATTCGGGTATGTATAAGTTCCGGCCAGGTTGCTGCACCAACGGCAGCAATGGGCTTCAGCGCGGCGGATCACCCGCGGATGCAGGCCGGACTTTCCCTGGAACTCCACATTGCGGCGCAGGCTATCATCCACCACGCTGCGGCTGAACGTCCTGATCGGCTCATTCAGCACCCATGCAACATCATCATACTGCATAGCGGCGCTGATACGGTTTAGGATTCCGTCCACCCGGTCCTGATCCAGCGGCACAGCCTGCGGCCGGATACCGATTCCCGCCGCTTCGTTCAGCGCCTGCTGTACGGTCTGGGCGGCGTCTGCCACCAGCGCGTGATCTTCTTCCAGCAGGGGACGCACCACCCGGTCTGCAATGTTCCAGTACATCCGCCCATCCGGCAACACTGCGCCGGAAAGATTCCTGCCAAACGCATCGGCCAGCGCCGCGCCCACTTCCTCGGCGTAGTCGCCGGCATCCACATATGTACCCTTCCCACCGCGGATCAGTTCCAGCAGCCGGGCGGCGCGGGCGCGTCCGCCCAGGTTCTCGGCAAAATCCCGCCGGATCGCATCCAGCAGGGCAGGGGCCACATCATCCGCCATTGCCTGCACCTCCCGCCGGGACCGTTCCGGCCGATTCCACGCCGGTCATGTCCCGCAGATTTTCCGGCCCAAAGTACCCGGGGACGGCCTGGTTGATCTTGTTCACGCCGTCGCCGATGCTTGACAGCATGGCGGCATCCGGCTCAAACACCGGTTCCCATACAGGTTTTGTCAAATAGATTTGCCGCCGCTGATAGGGATAGTTATCCCGCACACAGGCAGCCAAATACCCGGCGTTTATAAAGCCGCTCCCAAATGTGGCCTGCGCCCGCCGGGCGGCGAGGCGCAGGTTTTCGTGGCTGGCCTTGATGGCCTCGGCGCTGCTGGGGTTGTCGGTAACAAATCCGAGGTCATCCAGCGTCAGTCCCGTTTCGCCGGAAAACAGCGCCGCGAAGGTGCGTAGCTGCTCGGTGAAAGGGCTCATGCTGGCCTGGGTGAATTGCCCCACCTTGGGACTGTCGCCATCTTCGTCTTTCGTGAACTGCAGCATGCTGGAAATGGTGGCGCGCCAGCGGTCCATGGGTTCTGCGTCCGGGTCGGTCCCCAGCACATACTTTTGCGGGAAGCTGTAGAACTCGGCGCTGATCTCACTGCGCTTGAGCGTGCGCAGCGCCCCCTGCATGATCTGCATACAAGCGCGGCTGATCCGGCTGTGGCCGAAGGGGCGCCGGGCGTCCGGCCGGTGCAGGATCGGGACCAGCAGGGGATAGGGGGCCGGGTTTTCTTCCATCACCGGCTGTTCGCCCCTAGTGTAGTACCAGGTTTTCCCCCGCTGGAAATATGCTTCCCGCACAGGCGTACCGTAGTCATTGCGCTGCAGAACGGCGTATCCTTCGGTCAGCAAGCCGGTGGTATCGTCCAATATCCCGGTAGCGTTCCCGCCGTCGATGACCTGCATCCGGGGGAATCCATCCTCATCCCGTCCGATATAGACGAAAGAACAGGAGGCGATCAGTGCGGAAAGGATCGCAGAAGGAAACAGCACGTCCGGGTTATTCATCTGGTAGATGGTGTTTAGGTCGAAGTTATCTTCCCGGAAAGTTCGGAATACCAGCCGGTCGGCCAGGCTGTCCACGGCTTTCCCGCACCATCCCAGGCACTCGGAAAAAAATTTGAACTCCGGCGGCGTGACCAGTCCAAAGTCATGCACGGCATTTTTCATTTCGTAGTATCTGTATCGCAAATTTACCCGCGTACGCTTGCATTCCAGCTTGCGGCGCAGGTATGCCATGCCACGATATTCGGCCATCTTCGGCCCTCCTTTTGTTTTTTGCGCGTGAAAATATTCCCAGTGACGGCGTTGAAGTCCGAAACCCGCCGGGGGAGGGGGATATACCCCTATTGGGAGCGATACACAGCCCAGTCACAGCTTTGCGGCAATATGCGGTTTGAAATTGTATCCAGAACGCCCTTCTCTGTTTTGGTTTTCTGCAGCTTATCCGACTTCTGTCGGTTACAGCACCAGTGCGCTAACTGCAAATTGTCGATGTCGCTCGGATGCCCGCCTTTTGCCACGGGAATGATATGGTCAATACAGGGAGACATAGGGTGCGGATATTTAAGCGAGAAGTCCACAGGCTTCCCGCAGATGCCGCACACCGTTTGCGTGGCATAGATGCGCTTTTTGTTGCGCTCAAAGGCCAGCCGGTGGGTTCCATCGTGATCCGGCCGGTTCCGTTTCGTCGCTGCCATAGTCCCCCCTGTATGTTTTTCAACGATCCGCCCGGCAGTGCAGGGCCACAAGCTCTGCTGTCAAATATGGTTGATCCCTGTCCCGCCTGCCGGGCGGTGCTCGCAATACGCCGGCCCCGCCTCTTTCGGCTGGGGCGGGGCATGATAATGCCCCCGGCGAGTGCCGAGGGCGTCGGTGCCGTACGCGGGTCTTGCTCCCACGTCCTGCTTCTGGCAGAGCGCCTTTCCGCCTGCGGACAGTTGGCGGTGGCTGTACGGCTTATAGGGCCGGCATCGCAGCCGGCGGGTGGCGCCCATATACGGGACGACGCAAAGCGCTGGGTCCATGTCCCTGGAGTTTATCACGCATCAAATCCGCAGGAGGTTATCTTGCGTTCTTTGATGTTACTATTTTACCGCAGCCAAAGGTACACTGGCGGACACTATTTTGAGGTTTTCTATGGCTTTTCTTTGGATTTCTTTGACCCAGCTCTCGGATATATACAGCCGGTTGGCTGTCTTCCAGACCGGCAGCCCGTCAATATACCGGGCCTGCAGCACCTCCTGCTGCAAGGGATCGGGCAGCGCGGCGATGGCCGTCTCGATGTCCCGCCGGGTCCGTTCGGATTCTTCCACCTGGTCCCGCAGGGTCTGCTGGTATCGGTCCAGCAGTTCGACACCCCGCTCGATGGCATTTCCGTCCCCGCCGCCCCCACCCGCTACGGGACGCAGTGCCTGTGATGTGGATTCCATCCGGGCGCGTACGGCACTGATCTGGTCCCGCAGGCGATCTTCAACGCGCATCGCTTCACGATACCGCCGCAACCAGCGGATTTTTTCGCTATAGGTCTCCATCGTCTTCACCTCCGTGGGCATGTTCCATCGGGATCGGGGCGTCGGCACGGGGATTCGGTTTGCGCTGTTCTTCCCGGCGGTCGTCGTTGCGCCCGGCCGCATAGGCCAGGACGACGGTGGCAATGACCGCAGCGTAAGCGATGACCCCCAGAAAAATGTCAAACATCCCCATCACACTCCCCCTTTGGGTCCAGTAACTGGCAGACCTTCTTCAGTACCGCACAGCGGGGCAGGCTCTGGCCGTCGCTGGAGCCGCCCGGCATGCCCGTGAGGGCGGGCGTAACTTTGCAAGCGCGGGTCTGTAGCTGCTCCAGTTCCTCGGCCAGTTCGCGCTCCCGGCGCAGGCTGTCCTGGTAGCGGCGCAGCCAGCGGACTTTTTCTTCATAGGTCATATATTCAAGAGCCCCCGTATTTTTTTCTGCGGCAGGTATGCCCGCGATAGGTCGTCCAGAATCCTTGGTTTGTTCGCCTGTCCTCGGTGGCCCACAACCAGATCGTTTTCAGCGGATTTCGATAAATCTTTCCCATTGTGATCCGCTCGTTAATCCTGGCCTGGTAGAAATCCACAGCCGCAATTCCGAACTCTTTTTTCAGTGTCTCGATAGTTAATGGCGATGGAATCTTCAAATATTCTTTCATGATGTAGTCCCCCTTTTCCCAGCCGCAGCCACGACCCCGCTGATCTTGCGCAGTACTGCGCAGCCGTCCCGGCGGCAGTTGTGCTCGAAGCCGCAGCCAACACAGGCGCCGGGGCGCTCCTCCGTCACCAGGCGGTGCAGCTGGGCCAGCAGCCCCGGCGGCGGGCTGTCGTAGGGCACGCAACAGGCGTTGCGGTTGTCATATCTCAAGTTCTTGGGCATAGTCTTTTTCTCTCCCTTCTGGGTTCTGTGGTGGGTTGTGGTGGGTTTGGGGTGTTTTGAAAATCTCTCTATAGCTTTTATTTTTTTTCTTTTTTCTCGTGTAGTACTTTTCCCGCAAAACCCACCACACTCACCACAAGAACATATAAAAAGCATAAAAAGCCGCATAACAACAGGGTTTAGGGCTGTGGTGGGTTTGACGATGAACTCGCCACAACCCACCACAAACCCACCACGCAAAGCCTGTCAGGAACGGGGCATCGTATCCATGCGCTGCTGTTCATACAGCGGCGCGCTGTTTCGGGGGCGGCTGCCGCCCTGCAGGGCATAGACCATGAGCCGGTTTCCCTCGTCGGTCAGGCGTAGATCACAGTATTCAAACGAGGTGCGCGTTTTGACCCGCTTGAGGACCTTTACCACCTGCCGTTCCTCCGATCAGTTCGGCAAAATTGTCGATTTCTTTTTCCAATTCCACAATGGAGTTTCCACAAAGCAAGATCCCGGTTGTCACTTTTTCCACGATTTGCCGGGCGATGATGCCGCACCGCATTCCAAACAGGTGCAGGCCGGGGCATCCGTCGGCCCTGATGTCCGTGTATCTTCCATTCTGCTGGCGCTGGTATTCCGCCATCCGGTGGGCCTCGTTGCGCTGCACGCCCAGGCTCATCAGCACCTTGATGTACTTTTTCCTTGTCATCGCATCACATCCGATCCAGCCCGCGGGCGACGAACTGCCCATAGCTTATGCCCAGGGCCTTGGCCTCCCGCACGCATTGCTCGATGCTCTTGTAGGGCTGGGACTTGGCCCGCGGGTGGGCGTCCCGCCGGGCGGCATCCTGCACATAGGGGGAACGGTGGGCTTCGTATTTTTCTTCCTGCTTGCGTTTGCGGCAAGCCTCGCACAAGATCACCCGCGGGTTATCGGCGGGCAGTAAGGCACCACACTGGCAATATCGTTTACTCTGTTCTTTGCTTTCTTTCATGGTCGATTCCTTTCGTTTACTCAAACGTGTTCATCTGCCCCAGGAGTTGTCCGGGGGCGTTCTCCCACTCGACGCCGATGTAGTCCAGCACACGCCCCCATCCATACCAATTCCCGTCGCTGTCGCGGCATACGTGCCGCATCCAGAACTCCCATTCTCTGGGGTTGGATTCCCGCAGGCGGTCAAAGCGGTGGGGGCGCTTTTCCAGATGGATTCCAAAACCGCACATCGTGCAGCCTGTCCGCTGAGCGCCGGTGGTGCGCAAGGTCCCGTCGGCGTCCCGCACGATCTCACCGTATTCCGCCGGGACAGGCACATGCAGGTCCAGGGCCAGCCGCAGCAAGTCCTGCCGGGAGAAGATAGCGAACGGGGCGCTGCGGATCGTGGACTTGCCGAAGTAGTTGCAGCCGTGCATCATCAGGCTTTTTTGCCGGCGGCCGCCCTCACTGGCCATAAGGCCCAGGTACGGCGCACTGCGGTGTGCTTTGGCCCAGTCGTCGCACGGCTTTTCTTTGAGGTAGTAGCAGCACCGCTCACTGACCTTGAACGGTGCGGCCTGGTATCCTTTGGCCGCCCCCTCTGGGTCTGCTCCACCGAATTTCTGCAGCCACTTGTCACTCAACTTCATTCGGCTGTCTTTCTGCCAGCCGCCGTACTCTCCCGTCTCGCCGGTAATGATTGCGTGGCGGACCGTGGCGTTTTTCTCGGTCGGGTTTTGCAGCAGGCTGATTTTGCCCGCGATCTCCTTGGACAGCACCGGCCAACCGAACTGCTCGATCACCTTTGTCTTGGGCAGCAGCGGTTTCAAAAAATACATCCGCGGCAGCGTGGGGCAGGCGTCCAGCAATGCCTGCTCCCGTTCGCGCAAGGCGGGGGCGGTGATGACGTCTATCTCTTCCTGCGGCAGTGCCATATGACCGCCCAGCCATTCGCCCGCCGGGTAGCGGTTCTCCATCTCGGCGGCGATCCGCTTATGGACCACCTGCACGCCCTGCTGTTCCAACGTGGAGCAACTGACACAGGGCACACAGATACCGCACTCTTCCAGAAAATAGTGCAGCGTGATGGAATCCAGCCCACCAACCGAAACGTGGCAGTTCAATCCCTGCGCCCGACACTGTTCTTCAAAGCTGGCAGCGACATTTTCTGCATGGCGTACCTTCTGGTCGTAAGTGTAGTTCTCCTGCATATAGCGGAAGTTCTGGATATTTGCCTGGGCGTTGCCCTCTTCCATGATTTGCTGAACGGTTTTCATGGCTTCCCGGCCTTCTTTCGTTTGGGTTGTTTCAGTCGCGCCTTGCTTCGATCCTTTCCGGGCTTGGCGTGCGCGGCAATCATGGTGCGCATACGGCGGTAGGCACCGCCATCATGCCGGTGTTTACTGGAATCCATAAGTTTCTCACTCCTCTATGTATTCTGTGAACTTCCACCCGTTCGGCCGGGCGTAGCGCTCGATAAACAGCCGGCGGCGGTAGATGTAATCCCGCTGCAGCTTGCGCACGGCGGCGCTTTTGACCTCGACCACCTCCACCACGCCGTTTTGGTAGGTTATGAAAAAATCCGGGGTATAGTGGGCCGCGGGCAGCCGCAGGCCGCAGTAGGTATCCGCCGGGAGAAGTTCAAACCGGCGGTGCATCTCCCATGATTCCACCAGTCCGGCCATGATCTTGGGCCGCAGCACGGCGGCATAGTAGCGCCGTTCAAGGTTGCTTTCGGCGTCCGGCAGCAGCGGCCCGGCCTGGGCAGCATCAACCAGCAGGCGGCGGGCCTTGCGCGCCCGGTCCCGCCGGGCCAGTTCTGCTTGTATTTGGGCGCGGGCCGCCGGGCCGAGCCGTGCCAGATCTTTCTCGGTCATCGCCATTACAGAGTTTTCTGGTGTTCCCGCTTTTCGGCGCGGGACACGCTCACGCAGGCGTCCTTGGGCTTGATCTTGGCGGTGACGCCATCCCGCAGTTTCAGCGTGGCGCCTTCGATATACCCTTCCCGCACAGCGTCGGTCAGCGTACAAATCAGTTCTTGCGCGTTGGGATCATCCCGTCCGAATATCTCCCGGATGGTGGCCTTCTCTTCCACCATGCGCCGGAACGCCTTTCCCGCTTCGCACTTGCACGCCAGCGTGGCAACTTTGTTTGCATCTTCCTGGGTGTCGTGCACGGCTGCCAGGGCAATGCTCTGCCCGCAGAAGTGGCAGATGCCCGTGTTATACTTCGTCTTTTTTTCTTCCATCGTCAGGGGCTCCCTTCGTTTCGATTTTCAGCATTATCGTCGGTTCGGCATCTTCTTCAGCCCGCCTGGCGGCATTGCGTCTTTCCACGTCCCGGCCACTCAGCCAGGCAGCCCATAGGCCCATCGCTACCACGACCGCGACCAAAATATACTGCATGGGGTTATCCTCCTTTTCTTCGTCGCATTTTCAAGCTGATTGACCATCCAAGGTAATCGTTGTAGTGGGCGGAAGCCTCGTTGAGCTCCCACCCGGGGTACTTCCGCGCCCAGTAGTCCGGGCTGTGCAGCAAGGCGCTGTCCGTCGCCAGCCGCGCCACCTGCTGCCGGGTGTACCGGCTATCCCGGGGCGGCGGCATGATGGGGTTGCGTATGCCCCGGCTGCGGTAGTAGCGGTGCTTGCGGTTGGGGTTCTTCATCATGTAGTTTGCCAGGGCTTCCAGGCTGGCCTTGTCCAGCTGCAGGCGGTCCGTGTTGGCCCGGCCCAGGCGTGTGCCCTTTCGGTGCCAGCAGGCTTCTATCTCATCCCGTCCCAGTCCGCAACGCAGGAGCACATGGAAATGCGGCGCTACCGCTTTCTGCCCGGTATCCGCATCCTGCCACTCCATCACAGCCAGGCACTCCGGCTTTTCCAGCCCCGCGGCCTTGCAGCGGTCCCGCAAGTGGCGCAAAAAGTTCCGAAAATCCCGCCATGCGGCGTCTGCATCCGCCGGGCGGTGTTCGGCGGCATAGGTCAGGGTTGTGTGGGTGTCGTTGCCCGTGAAGTTTGTCACCGCGAGCCGGTGGAACCACCGCCGGGCCTGTTTGGCGTTGTGGGCGGCCTGGGCAGGTGGTGTTCCGCGGAAAGCAGGCGGCTTGCTGTTCTGCCGGTCCAGGTCTCGGCCGAAGCCGTCCCGGGTGGGCAGGGGATAGATTTCTACCTCCTGATACTGCGCCGACCGGGGGCTTCTTCCACACAGATACCGCCTTTCTCGTTGATAGGTTTTCATATTGCCTCTTTCTCGGAAAAAGGAAACACATTCTCCCGCAGGGGACAACGCCGGGCGGGCTTCTTGTTTCTTCTCCTTGCTTTGGGGGCTTCCTGCCCGCCCTCGTTTTCCCCTGGCCCCTTTCCCCGGCAGGGGACCGTCCTTAATTTATTACCCCATACAAGCCCACAACGCGGCATCCGCCGCGTGGACTTTTGGTTAAGCCCCCATCCTTAGATGGGGGCTTTCAAGGGGTCTTATTGGGGGGATCGTACTCTTCGGCCAGCATGCGCAGCACCGCCGGGTGGAGCAGAGACAACTCGAACTTTACCCGGTCCAGATCACTGATGGGGGCCGTCAGCGCACCGCCGTCCAGGGAATGCTGCAAGTAACGCAGATACAGCCGCTTGATGGTAGGGTGGTTGAGATTGAAAAAATAGTACGGTGGTCGGGTCTGCTTATGCAGGGCTGCATAGTGTTCGGCTTCCCGCTGGCGGTCCTGCCAGATCAGCGGCGCCAGGTGCTCGATGAGTTCCCGCCGGGTTAAAGGAGATTTTGTGTCAGGCATTCCAATACCTTCCAAGCAAAGCCCCACTGTCGATCTGGCGACAGAGAGATTCCAGTTCCTTTTTATCCATCTTGATGTACACCATGAGTTCCGGCCGGCTACCATTTTTCCTATCCATATAAGGCGCCACGCAGATCACGGTTTTGTCCGCCAGCGGGGAATCCTGGTCCACGATGTGGGCCGGGAATTCCAGGCGGCTCTTGTACGGCGGCAACTTTTGGGAGACAGGCACCTCAATGTACAGGGAGGTCGTCTCATCCAGGAGAACGTCGGCGGCCGCGGTGACCGGGTAGCTGGTCACTGTCATCTCTTCCAAAAATTCATGTAGGGTCATGGGGAACCTCCTTCCGCGGGTCCATCCGGCAGTACAGCCCCAGCAGAGCATTTTCGGCCAGGACGGCAGCCAGGCAGGCCAGCAAGTTCAGCGCGGCGGCCGCCGCCAGAAGGTAGACCGCCAGCAGTGTGGCCGCAAACTTGACGGCGGCGCGAAGAATTGATAAAATAAAACTGTGCTTTTTGACGATTGCACGTTTTTGGCCGTTCCGGTGTGCCAGCACCGGGGCGGCTGTCTTTTTTATAGTCATTATGATGCTCCTTTCAAGTCGGGTGTGGCTGCCCACCCCGGCGCCCCCAGGCGCTGCATGCACAGTTCCAGGGTGTAGTCATGGGCTGCCTTGGCCTGGGCTTCCCGCCACCTCTGGCGGTCCGCCTCGGTCGGCGGCTGGATGATCGTCACCTCTCCCGTCTCGCGGGATATGTCCAGAATCATGATGTGGGTCCTTTCCTCTTACTTTTTCAGCGCGGCAATTTCTGCTTTCGCCGCGGCCATATCGGTGCAGTCGCACCAAAACTCGCCGTTCAGATACACAGCGTAAGGCTTTGCGCCCGCCCGGACTTCGAGCGGCGACCGGCGGATCACCTGAACTTCCATGTTCTTCATATAAATTTCTCCTTCTTGTTCCTCCGCCCCTTCCCATGCTACAATGGGGCAGAAAGGCGGCGTAAAAAATGGATCGTAAATCTTTGTGCGATAAAATCATATTGACAAAATCTGAAAAGCGGTTGCTACACCGTATCAGCAAACACCCTCATATGAAGTGCAGTCGGGAAGAAATCTGGCCGCTCTATGAAATGGACTTGGTGCGCCCCGATACAGAAGGAGTGGATGCGTTTAACGCTCCTATTCCCAAAGACACCTACTGTGTGTCAGAGCTGTACCAGATTTACCAGTCCTACCGCACCGAGCAGCGATTTTGGTTGATACTGAAATCCCTCTGGCTTCCGATCGTGGTCAGTATCATCACCAACCTGTCAACAGACGGTATACAATGGTTGTGGCCGCTGATAAGACAATGGTTAGCCAGTTCTCTTTGAAGAAGTCGCGCATCCCGTTCACCTCCTTGAAGTACGAACTATGGGACAGGTCATGTGGTATGATCGGAATCATACAAATTCAGAATCTTGCGGATACTGGCAACGATACTGGGCGTTGCAATTTCCCCGGTTTTGATTTTGTGGAGGTAGCTCCGGTCGAAATACTTTCCGGTGTCCTTTGCAACCTGTTCAATGAGCCACGCGTTCGTCCTGTTAATTTTCACAAGGCAAATCTCGATATTTTGTCCAAACTCACAAAGAGGCTTCTTAGTCCCCATATTTTCACTCCTTTCTATTGACAATTACGCACAAGTGTAATATATTGAAGGTGCCAACAATCAAATACATACACGATTGCGTTTCAATGTCCTTATATTACTACGCGGTCGTGTAATAGTCAAGTGCTTTTGCCTACGCAATTGCATAATTGGCGTTTTGACTAATTGCGAGGTGCGTAATATGGGGGATTTATACAAAAGGCTCGCCATGCTGTGCGAGGAACGCGGAATTTCCGGGTATAGAATGTGTAAAGATGTTGGGATACAACCCAGCATCATGACAGATTTGAAGATGGGACGCCGTTCAAGTGTAAAAGCAGAAACAGCAGACAGAATTGCGAAGTACTTTGGCGTTTCTGTCAGCTATCTGCTCGGCAACGAGCAAAAAGAAAAGCCCGCCGGTGGCGAGCATGATATTCTGGACGATGTTGACATCGCATTTTACGGCGAGTATAAAGAGCTTAGTGATGATGACAAAGCTGTTTTGCGCGATATGGTAAAAGTGATGCGGGCACGTCGTGCGAGGAAACAGGAGGAATAGTTGGATGTTTTCGCTGTCCGACTTTTACGGATACTGCAAAATGAATGACGTAGACGTGTTTCCGTTCAATTCTCTTCCACAGGCTGCTTGCACTGCCAGGGATCAGGGATATTATGCGGTGGCACTAAACTTTTCTAAGCTGAAGACCACTCGGAGCATGCGCACCGCCATGATGCACGAATCAGGCCACCTCCATACCGGGGCCTTGCATAAAGTTTACAGCCCTTTCCAGATCGTAGCACAAAACGAATATCGGGCAGATGCTGATTCGTTTCGCCGCTATCTACCTGCCGATGAACTCCGCGAAGCCATGCGGCAAGGCTACACAGAGCCTTGGCAACTGGCAGAGTATTTCGATCTGGACGAAGACTACATAAAAAAAGCCCTGCACTACTGGACGGAGTGCAGAGCAATAGACTTAGATGTAGAAAAGGAGAATGAAGGATGAGGAAATTGGTTGCGCTGTGCGTAGCGGCGTGTATGACAATATTTTTGGTCGCATGTGGGGATTCGGGAACTGTTGAAGATGATTTTTCTTCCTCTGAACCTGTATCAACGCCTGCGGCCTCATCTGCGGACAACACTATATCGGAATCTGCATCCGTGCCGGAAGAGAAATTATTCGACAGCAACGAAACTGTAAATGCCTTTCTGGAAAAATATAATGAAACTGCGGAGTATCCCTTTGGCGCAGATGACATAGAAAAAGGAAACGTAAGAAATAAGGCCATTATTTCAACCGGGGCTCTCTACATCAATATTTGGGGCCTGGATCAGGAAAATGGAATCTCCATTACGATTGAAGATAAAGATGAACCCTCTGAAGAATTTTTCCCAACTTTCCGGGACTGTCTGAAGGCAATCGACGAAAGCGTGACCGATGAGCAAGCCGCGGAATGTTGGGAAGAACTGCAAAGCCTGAATTACTCGGTTGATATAAACGACACGGGCATGGAAACGCCCTACATGGTAAATGGAATAAGGACGGGATACCTCCACTCTAATCTGTATGGAGAAATGAGTCGCGCCGATATACTTTACTACGCCAAATAACTTTATACACCATAACATTTTCAATAAAAACGCCCCCGGTGTTGGCGCACCGAGAGCGTTTATATAGATCAGCTTGCCCCATAGTGGTGGGAACAATACCGACCCGACATCTGTATTGTACCACCTTCGGGCAGGCTTTGACAAGTGTACCCCGGAGGTGTTTTTTATGACAGCAGATATTTTGGCCCGCTATTCCACCGATCACCAGAACCCGGTCACCATCGACGTGCAGGTGGCCGCCTGCAAAGCCTGGTGCAAGCAGCACGGCTACCAGGTCGGCCGCGTGTTCGCCGACGAAGCCGTCAGCGGCATGAAGGACACCCGCGCCGGGTATCAGGCTTGCATCCGGCACCTGTCCATGGGTGGCGCAGACCTTGTGGTGATCTACGACCAGAGCCGCATGTTCCGTGAGTTTACCGAGTGGTTCGAGTTCCGGCGGCTGGTGGCATCCTTCGGGGCGGGTGTGGCCTCGGTCACGCAGCCGCAGCTTGGCGGCGACCTGCAGGACCCCGCCGTGTTTATCGGTGAGGCCGCCACCGCCATGATGAACCACGCCCAGGTGCTGGTAACCCGGCAAAAGACCATCGAGGCGCTGCGCTACCGTGCCCGCAACGGAAAGACCACCGGCGGCAGCCCGGCGCTGGGGTACGACATCGGCCCGGACAAACACTATATTATAAATGAAGGGGAAGCCGAAACGGTGCGCCTGATCTATCGCATGGCTGCCGACGGCGAGGGGTACGGCCATATCGTGGATGAGCTGAACCGCCGGGGGCTGCACACCAAGCGGGGGAGAGCCTTTACCAAAAATTCGTTGTTGGAAATTCTGCGCAACGAAAAATACATCGGGGTGCTCACCTATGGCCGCGCCCAGAAAGGCGGCCGCGGCGGCTGGAACGCCCACACCAATCCCCGGCCGGACGCGATCCGCCTGGAGGGCGGCGTTCCGCCCATCGTGGAGCGGGATGTGTGGGAGATCGTCCAGCGCCGCCGGGAATCCCGCCGGGGCTGCGGCGGCCGGGCCAGCGCGAAGCAGACCTACCTGCTGACCGGCAAGGTCTACTGCGGCGCCTGCGGCGCGGCTATGGTGGTACACTCATCTAATGACGGCTCACTCTACCAGTATTATGAGTGCGGCGCCAAGCACCGCAGCCACACCTGCACCATGCGTAACGTGCGTGTGGACGTACTGGACCGGTCGGTGGCCCGTGCGGTCAAACAGGCGCTACAGGACGCCACCAACCGGGACGCTCTGATCGACACCGTGCAGCGCGCCGAGCGGGAGGCGGTCTCACTGGCCGACACCGTCACAGCCACCGCCACCGCGCGGCTGCAAGCCATCAACGAAAAAATAGAGCGCCTGACCGATGCCATCCTGGACGGCATGTACAGCCAAGCGTTGAAGCAAAAAATGATGAATTTGGAGGAAGAAAAACGGGCAGTCGAAACCAAGCTGCGGGAAGCCGGCCGGAAACAACAGGCACTGAGCGCCGAGGAAATCCGGCATATCGTCCAGCAGGTGGCCGCGGCGGATATTTCCACCGAAGGCGGCTTGCGGCAGGTATTGTCCATCGTGACGCGGGTCACGGTTTACCCGGACCGCTTCCGGGTCACCACTTTTTCGGACGAATTTGTGGGGGATGACCCCGCCGGGGAGAACCCCGAACAATTTCGTACGGGGCCGGGTTCCCGCACGGGTCACCAAAAAGCACTACTTCATTTGAGGTAGTGCTTTTTTCTTTGTATGCGTTTTTTAATAGGTGTCGGGTGAAAAAAGGTGACCCATGCGGGAATCGAAAAGCCCGGGCCCCGCGTCCAGCGTACCGCGGGGCAAAAACAGCCCCGCGGGCTGTTTTTAGGGCGCGGGAGATTCCGCACGGGCGGAAGCTGATGTGGCCGGGGTGGTTGGCGTAGGATGTTGTTGTTTAAGATTGGCGGAGAGGCTTACCGAAGCGTGCGGGCCGGGCATGCCCGGCCCCTACTGGGCGGTTAAAGGAAAGCAGTCGGCAACAGGCAGGAATCCCTCCGGCGCTGCGGCGTCACCTCTCTTTGACAAGGGAGGCAAGGGGGCGGTCTGCAATATAATTGCATTGAAATTAGGGTCCACCACAGACACCTTGCATGAAAATGCAGGGCGTTTTTTATTGCGAATCTTCCGAAAACCGTCGCCCTTGCCCTTGCATAATTGCGCAGTTAGCCTTATAATATA